>Ga0153986_1000017_pt1 | contig 43969 bp, 50 predicted proteins | sample TSGA070MetaG_FD_104724 | JGI IMG/M metagenome (GOLD analysis project Ga0153986, IMG submission 104724) | Attine ant fungus gardens microbial communities from Georgia, USA - TSGA070 MetaG | ecosystem: Host-associated > Fungi > Mycelium > Unclassified | place: USA: Georgia, Alexander Wildlife... | reverse complement strand
CTCATATTTTTTGGATTGATTTGGATGTTCTGGTTTACTTTCTCTCGCCTCATACCCACCCTGGACACACGGATACATTTGCAGTCTCCAATCATGAACCCTATCACTTTCAATTTGTTCGCAGCCTATTTATGTATGTACCCCTTGGATAACCTCTACTCGTTGGATTTCTGTACACATTCTCTCGCTTTACTCTACAATGATACATCTTAAATTGATCAGCAAAACTCGTTATTTGAGAATTTCTAGAACAATGCCTAGAAATCGCAGTTCAGAACTAAAAGCAGCGACAGATTGATAGATCAATGTACCTGCTGCGATAGTCTCCCCGCCTCTTCGTAGTAAGACCCTTCCCATATCTTTGTTAGTTGAAAATTGTTCCAGGGGAATGCCCTTGAATCCCACAGTGTTTCCTGCACTTCGTAAAGATATTTCTACTTCTGCAGAGGCATTTGTTGTCAGAACACTGATGTGCAGCTTCAGCAAACGAATAAACTCAGAACAGACTAAAAGAATTTACCGAGGATTCTTTTTCTTGACCTCTCCTGTTGTCCGATCGATTAAGGAAAGGAGCTTGCTGGTTGTTGCAGGGACATCTCTCGACTGATTGAACAGCTCCACCTGAACATAAGATCTAAGTAGCCGTAGTTCTGAGGTACAGCAGGCGACTTACAGAAGTACCAGCGGTGATCGGTACTGCGATATCGAACACGATTATCCGCGCCGTAAACACGACAGCCAACGGAACAGTTTCGCCAGGGAAACACAGCACGCTTCCTATGTTCAGGTTAATTGGGTCAATGCTCGCGAGAGCAATTGTGACATTGGTTCCTGCCATCGCCCATTTCACAGAAGCTTCTTCTACTTCAATCGCTGGTCAAGTAAAATGAGCTTGATTAAGCAACAGAATCAATCTGACGTACATTGTACAATACCGGTCACAGAATCGTCACCTGGTATGGCACGCACTTTTTCGCCTATTTGCACGATGCCGCCCGCAATACGGCCAGCGATATACACGCTAGACATACTTCGTGTTTTAAAGATATTTGAAATAGGCAACCGAAAGGGACGGGTATAATCGCGCGCCGGCGGCTCCATTTTATCTTCGGGACAATTTCTTAGACAAGAAAAGAAAAAAAATACTACCAAAAAACATACCGAGACAGTCGACGAGTGTGGGTCCAGAATACCATTCGTTGAGGTGTTTGGCATCCTCACCCTCACGTCCGATGAGATTCATGCCAAGTATTGCACTCACCGGTACAAAACTGGTCTTTGACGGAGAAATCCCTGATTGCACAAGGAATGGTCGTAAAGTTGATTCAATCTCATCATAACGCATTCGAGTCCATCCAACCTATTAGATGTCATTGAATTACATGCTTGATCAATGGACACGGTCAACTTACTTGATCGAGTTTATTGACTGCCACGATGACCTGACTGACACCCAAACTTCTCACCAATAGAACATGTTCTCTCGTCTGACCGCCCCTCACAAAGCCGACCTCAAATTCACCAGTCGTAGCATCGACAACAAGTAGTGCACAATCTGCCAGAGAGGCACCTGAAATCATATTCGGGATAAAATCTTTGTGGCCTGGTGCGTCAAGAACTGTGATCTGACGATGACGTGTATTGAAAAATTGCTGCGCGATATCCATTGTAATACCACTATTTGCAGTTAGCTTGGAAAAGGGTATAAGGTATTAACCTACCGCTCGCGTTCTTCGGTCAAGCCATCCAGCCCCCAAGCCCAGCTGAAACTGCTTTTGCCGGCTTTCGAGCTACCACGTTCATTCGCCCGCCTAGTCTTTTCGTCAAGTCTTCCCAGCTCATACAATAGCCTTCCCATCAATGTCGATTTTCCTGCATCTACATGACCTAGAACCAAATCTACATCATCATTACACGAAACGAAGAACGATAACTCACCAATAACAACGATGCTGACGGCCTTCTTCCCATCGATCGAATCAGTGACGGCTCGCTGAGCCTCCAACAGCAACTTCTCCCTCACCAGGCCAGCCTTTGGAATCTCAGGTGATTCCCCGATTCCTACTGTCTTTACGTTCAAACCCAAAGCCATTATATCTAAGTCTCTCTGATCCATATTTTTACCCTTGATTGGTGCTGTGATCTTGTTACTTCCACCGGTGCTGATACTAGTGTTGATGGTAATACTTGTGTTGACAATATTTTTCTTTGGTGTTCCATTGCCTGAAGGCGTCGGTGCTCCTCCTACTGAACCCGCAGTGGATCGGAGTAATACACTCTTTTGCACCTTCCCTCGTTCTTGAGCGACTGTCAGAGTGGATATTAGTAACCATAGGAATACAAATCTAGAAATAACGAAATAGATGAATGAAGAACAAGAATGGGTAAACATGGGTGTTATGTCAAGATCTGGAGCTTCATAGCGATGTGTGAACAGGTTTTATACGTTACGACTGAGAAAGAGATGTTCCATGGCGAGCATTGAACACGATGTCATCCGGACTAGGACTGTCAAATGTGAAAGCGGAAGGTGATGTGAGGCTTGAGACAATGACATCTCTCTTCCTGGCATGCGAAGGTGATCCTGACCCAGATCCTCCACTTCCACTCCGTCTTTCTGACTTGATTCGCTGGGAAGGCTCGCAAGGCAGCGGGTCATCATCACGCACAAGAACAGAAGCAAAGGCAGAAGGCAAAGCCCTAGAGTGTGATACACTTTCAAAAATGGGGGAAAGGGAAGTGGCAGAAAGCTCTCTAAGCTCTTGGGGCATTTTGATTATGGGCTTCTCGCCGTTCTTCCTGACTTTCATAGCAAGTTTTGATCTGCTTTGTACCTGTGTAGCTGCTGCACTTGGAAGAGGGGTGACATCTAGTTTTGGAATGAAAGCGGGACGTTTTGGATCGGTCAGAGTGAAGAGGCTCTGGTAAGACGTCGTGATGGCAGTTGTGGCAGTAGCACCATTAGCTGTGGGGACAAGGTATTCTGTCTTGGATGCCGGTAATTTCGGTGCCTTGCTTGCAGATATTTTTTGTCGTGCCAGAAGAGCAAGTTTTGACAGTGATTTTGCAGGACTGGCCGGTTCATTGGACACGTTAGCTGCAGGAGCAAGGGATGAAACAGGGGAATGAGGCCTAGGCGTGATAGTGGAGACCGGTGCTTTGCGAGCCGATGCTGACTTGACTCCCTCAAGAGTACTTCGCTGATTCTGTAGAGTAAGTATTGGGGACTGCTGTGGGGAGGAATGGGTTGGCTGGATAGATCGCAGTGGCATGCCCTTGGCTGGTGACGGGGATTGAGGTTGTGCCAGAGTCAACTTGGGCTTTTCGGGTGGTGTGGTATCCTGGTCCATGGCCTCCAGTTGAAGAGCAGCTTGGATTGCTCTCTGCACTTGAGCAGTGATTTCAGACACTCCCGTTCTTTGAGAGGATGCATCTCTTGATATAGCAGAAGAAGCAGAACTAATCGCAGTACTTGGTGCGATATCAGAAAGTGGGGAAGGTCGAAGGGCAGGAAACGTCTTAATTGAGCCTGATAAGGAAGTACCATCATCCCGCGAACTACCTGGGAGTGAACTGACGGCAATGCTCAAACGAGAGCTCACCAACGACGCGAGTTTCGACTTCTTGGACGCAGTTGATGGCGGTCGATCAGGAAGTGGTTTCTCCTGTGGAGGGGCACCCTCAGATGAAGGAATTGTAGGCGTGGTAGATGACGACCGAATCGAAGGAACAAAACTAGACTCGAACACTGGCCTTCGGTGAAGAGATTCCTCATTCAAGATTTTCGCGAAAAACGGTTGAGTCCGAGAATTATCAACTATAAAATCATCAGCAAGAAATGAGGCCACTAGAGTAGTATGGCATACCAAGTTCCTCTCCATATGAGGTCGTCCTGCTAGAATCTGCTCCACTTCTACTTCGAGAAGAAGTCTGCAGTGCCTGAGATTGCCTGCTGGGTGATGGAACCGTCATGTGCTCAGGCTGCTCAGTAAGCTCAGTCTTTTCGGTAATTGTGCTCAACTGCGTCCAATACTGACGGGCAATGAGCGATTCTGCCCTTTCTGATTCCTCTATCCTGAGGTAAGGTTGCTCTTCGTAAGCCCCTTCTTGCTCGGCCAGTTTCTTAGCCTGCTGCTGGGCAAGAATAATTTTGGGAACGCGCGAAAGATTTTCATTGACACCCATGTTACGGCTTTTCCAATACTCTAAAGCCGAGTCATCCGTTTCTGTTGAGAAGATCCGATAAGTAACAGATTGAAGTCTACTGTTTGGAGAGAAAAAAAAGGAGATGTAGACAGGCACCTTCTAGTGGCAGCTGAAGATAGGAAGAACTTTATGTACGAGAGGCAAGGATATGCTAGGATACAAGGAAGGAGACAGTAAACAGCTTGATCAGCTCACCTTTCCGTCCCTGCGCAACACGTTGACGGTCTTGTCTCTCTATAGCTCATTTGCGTTATTCTCCATGAAACAGAGCAATAGAACACGTAGATCTCGCACCAAGTGCCCAATCTACAGCCTTCTGAACATCGTAGTACTCATGCCAGAGATAATCCTTGAGCTCCTTGTCGGAGAGACCCGATGTCTGCGCACTTCCTATGATTTCTCTGACCTGGTCGAGGGCGTCATATAACCGATCTGGTATAGTATATCAGGATCAGTTTGACTGAAGATAGACGATCCATACCTTCTTCTTCCTGTGTCATTGGTTCCTCACCTCCGTCAGATAAGGCATCATCGTTAAGTTCATCTAAAACATTCAGTCCACGAAGATTGGATTTTAGAAGCCAGCATACCCTCGATATTGAGATTGCGAATATCCCTGTGTCTGGACATTATCGAAGGCGCTTGAGGGATGTTTGATGAACCAGCGGTCGGTAGCCAAATACATCATAATAAAGCGCGTTGAAAAAAAGTGCGTTCATTCCTTGCTACGCATCTCGCACATTATGTTCAACGCTTTCCGTGCCTTTAGATCCTCCTCTCTTGCAAATGCCTCTAGAGTACAACGTGTTTATCTTTTCAATGTGTTGGCAGAATTAACGCGTACACATAGGCCTTCTCAACATCACAACCACGTGCAGTGGCCCAGTTGACTCTCATTGGAAATATCGCGCAAGATGCTGAAGTCAGGGTCTCAAAGAAAGACCAAGAGTATGTACTGTACGTCTCTACAGTCTCAGTTTCTACACTGTTTGAATGCCGCCGAAGGTATACCGTTGTGACAAATAACACCGTCCATCAAGACGGCGGTGAGTGGGCGACTCTGGTTCAAGTCCAGTCTGAATAATGACTTTGCTCTTAGAGTATCGCTCCGTGCCTACTTACCACCGAGTCGTTTGCTTCGATGCGACCGACATCGAGCGCGTCCGCAATTTGAAAAAGGGCACCAATGTTTTTGTCCAAGCAGAATATAGCATTAAGGAACCTGAACCTGATTCCAGGACACAACAACAGAGACAAATTAACCTAAATCATAGTACGTCTTTCAAGTGTTCTTAATATTGAGACTTATTTTCATTTTTCATTCAGGCCATTTGAAGGTACTTAGGAACCCCAAACCCCCGCCTTCAGAGTTGGAGTCGAACTTCCAGGTGTCTGAAAACTTCTGATGGGGTGGATTGATACTTCTTACGTGAATTTACGTGAAATAATGTTTATCCTTTACACTCATCTTCAATTTGCTCGTGGTATTGCTCGTGGTATTGCTCGTGATTTTCATGATCAAAATGAGATCCATCTGGACGTCGTGGCGGCTGGTCTCCATTACCATATCCGCTCTCGGACACCCATTCCTAGAGCACAACTGGATGAAACAGGTGGGATGAGCAAGTAGATTTGCAATCGCGTACCGTGATTGATGGATGAGGGAGCACCAGACCTGGTTCAGGCATACCAGGTGCCTCACTGTTTCTTCGCAGCTTCTTTATATAATCGCGGACTGTATTGACGACAAGCTATGCACAATCTTTAAGCTAACCGTTGGTACGTGAATAGACTCACATTATGATCATCCTGAGATGAACCAGAGTACGCTGCGACAATTGCAATGGGGCAACATGGCGCATTCTGACAGACATCTGTACTCTCTTTTCCAGGGAACGATCAACACACACCTCCAACCAGATTGGAAACGCTACGTTTGCCGTCAATTTTCGATAATCTGAGCAGAAAATGAGAAAATTCCTACCTCCGCCAGTGACCCTTGTATCCTCGTCTAATCCTATCTGCTTAGCAGTTTTGCCCATCGCAGACATACCCTTTTCTACGAAATAACTAGAATGACTGGTTCTCTTCACTACATCGACCATCCCCTCCAAGCAAGCCCAAGTATTTAAACTGACGTCAGCGATTCCACTTGGATGCCCTAAATCACCGACTGTGCATGAGAAGAGGGTGTGCCCTGCAATGGTTTGAATCGATATCACAAGGCCTTTTCCTTTTCCGTGTCGGGAGGAGGCGCGGAATCGTTTTCGGATCGACAACCCCTGTTCAGTTCGCAAGAGAATGAGATGCTGCGCAAGAAGTCGAGTCAAGGATTGCGCTTGTACCAGTGTGATAGCGTCTTCCGCAGAAAAGGCTTGGAAGCGGTATGTGTTCTCTTCCAAGAGTGCATTATTGGCAAGATTGGCGTCTGTTGGGACTGCCGTCATCTGTATCCCGCTGAACATTGAATCCACCCTGTAAGTTGAAGCTAATAGCAGAAAGCAGAAAATGAAGTGAGTCTAAACGACGTTAAAAAAGTATAGTATGAGGTGCACGGTGATGCTATCTTGCAATGAGGCAACTCTGTTCATCTTCCATTTTCTATGACCTTCGACTAGTCCACGATTATTTCGTTGGATTATTCTAACCTTCCCAGAGTACCAACTCGACCACATGATCAGGTCAAGCTTGAAAATCAGTGGTAGGATAGATGTACGCACTACGTATGTAAACTCCCGGTCCGGTTATTTGTACTTACCTTGGAACTTGACATTCTATGGAATTCTTCAATGATGTCGGGTCCTCCCTCAAACCTTCCCTCTTTGAACTTGTCGCACAGGAACAGCTCCGAGACTTGCTACAACCAGCTTTAAAATATGTTCTTGCGGTGAGTCCTTCGTAACTTGACAAATTCAGTATAACTTGACGAATGACCACCAGGTTTTTGCTCAAAGATACCCTCGTTATCTAATAAGAATAGTCAATCGACATGAGGAGTTCTACGCTACTGTCATGCTTGTCATTGAGGGGTTCTACCTAAGGAAACACAGTAAGCCATGCAGCCTGAATATGGATGGTCAAAAGTTCATTCATAGGCCCACTTTGTAGATGCCTCTTTTGCAGAGAACTTCTATGGGCTGAAGAGGAGACGGAGGCCATTCATCAAAATGGAACGAGCGAAAGCTGCGGTCGGAGGGGTCCTACAGAATGAGGCCTTAAGAAGATCTGAAATATGGCGCTCTCTCGGGTTCCTGGTGTGTGCCGTGATTTCTTATCTCTTTGCGGCAAAATTCATGAAAATTTACCGTCAGGTGGGGATACCCTACTTGCGTGCAAAGGCTCACGACTATTATGAAGAGTTAAGTGGTAGCATCAGTTCTGACATCCTTGATGAGGGGATGGATGCCAGACGGTTATGGGCTTTGACAGAAGAGGTGCGTGACTGAAGGCTCATGATAAACACTTACCTTTGACCCCTCTTGTAGAGTTGCAGGGGAAAGTTCCGTCGAATATTCAAAGCTATATATCCTTGGTTGAACATGTCTTTCGAAGTGTGGTTGTTAGCATGGAACGTCGCCTATCTCTTTGACAAGACTCCTTTCTATCGGCCATGGTTATCCTGGATCAAAGTGGATCTCCGTCGTCTTGGAGTTGAGGATTTCGTACGTATGATCTCTCACGAAGGAGCTCTCATGTCTTAACTTCTCTTATGCAAGCGTGCTGCTAGCCTTGCCACTCGAAATCAGCCTTCTCCAATGCGAAAGTTCAGCCTCGTTTCTCGTCTAGGGAGACTTGTATCTACTGCTCCTCGTCTTCTACTCGAATCGCTCCGCCTTTTCCTACCTACTGCCATATTCTTCATCAAGTTTCTCGAATGGTGGTATTCACCCAGTTCACCCGCGCGCAAACTAAATACGTCACCACTTGGCCCGGCAATTCCTCCTCCACGAATGCTATCTCCTCATCCGCAGGGCGTTAAAATTGACAGGCAAGCATACGGCATGTGTCCCCTGTGTAGAAAACAGATCAACAACGCGACCGCACTCCCATCTGGTTATGTCTTCTGCTATCGTTGTGCGTATGATTATGTAGGGAGACAGGGCAAGTGTCCTGTGACCCTTTTACCTGCCAGAACATGGCAACTTAGAAAAGTACTTGTATGACTGGTTGATTACTGGACGCACGTTCGTTGGAGTAACACGATTATATCTGTGTATTACTTTTGCATTCCGTCGATTATCCGATGAGATAATTGAGGCGGTTCCAAGGCAGTTTGCAAATGGAAATATATATCGCTTCGAAGACATTTTTTCTGTGTCAATATCAATTGATACTTGTGATCAGGAGGTGACCGAAACAGTATACACGTGTATTGCTAAAGACATGGGGCCTGAAGTGAAGGATTTCCAGGCAACAAAAACACTGATTTCATGCCTATGATTCATTCATCTTGCCGCGCGCCCCTTCGTTGACTCCTGCTTTGATTTACTAGGTGTCAATCTTATGAAAGTGAGTCAATTTACGACTTATTGGAGGCTTCATCGCAAATTTCTTTCCTGCGAAATAGTTTGGAAAGCAGATCCAAGCGCAGCAAGTTCCAGGATGGTCGAATTACTATCTTGACTATAAGTTTCTCAAAAAGATCATCTCGTCTCTCGCAACGAATCGCCCTGCATCTGAAGCTGCTGCTCTGGCATTAGGCCTTCGCGTCGACGATGTCCCAAACTCCATACAGGGTTCCATAACGAGTGATCTCCATTTGGTGGCAACACCACACAGTTTAGTCGAAGAACAAAGCTCAACCTTCATCTTACCCGGGAACGACAGTGAGAGAGGACCAAACTTCCAAGCTCATAAAGCTGCCTTTTTCTTCAAGTTGGAACGGGAGTTAGAAAAGGTAAGCTGCTCGAAATTAAAAGGTACTAATCTATTGATCTTGTCTCAGATCAATGCGTTCTACCTACAGAAGGAGGCTGAATTAAGGTTGAGGATGGAGACATTGCTCTCGAAACGGAGGGCGGCAGCAGCGAAGGGGATACCTGATGCTACTGATACGGCCACACACAGTGAGTGGAGTGCTGTTGGAGAAGGATTTCGCTTGTTAGAACAGGACCTGGGGAAACTACAGGTACGACAATCCAATCTTGGTGGAAAAGTCACATTTGTACTTAAAAAGACTCAAGTCTTTTGTGGAAATGAATGGCATTGGAGTTAAGAAGATCCTCAAGAAATATGATAAACGATCAACTTCGACGACTAAGGAGCTCTACTTGGCACGCCAAGTTGATGTCCAACCGGTTTTCAATCGCGAGGTTGATTTTGATTCTCCCAAATCTCGTATGATACTGAACTTTTGTCACAGCTCATCTCGGAATTATGCGATACTGTCGCGGCATGCTTGCTGAACCCTGCAGACCTTTCCTCAGGGCTCAAATTCGAGGGTCCAGCAGCAAATGATATACTCACTCAGCAAATATTGTCTGATAGCACTCTTCCATCAGGTCCGCTTCGAGACCTTGAAAAGAATTTCCGTCTTGCTATTGTCCACTCGGATGCAGCCGCCATCAAAGACTGTGTGCATTTTTCCGAGAATCTAGGGCAGCAAGGTGGTAAAGGCGATGTGACTCGAATACTTTGGAATACAATCATTGAAACGCCCCAAGACTTGGCAGAATTAATCTTCTCTATGCTTTCTGAACCCTTTGATTTCCACTTTATTGATGACATCAATGGTCGTACTTGTCTCCATGATGCCGCCATTGCCGGTTCTTGGCGATTAGTTGCTCTCTGCATACAGAACGGTGTCGAAATTAACAAAGGCGACGTATATGGTCGGACAGCATTACATTACGCTTGCATGAATGGCTATCCGCAGATATCCCGGCAACTCTTGGAAGCAGGATCATCACCAGACGCTCTGGACCGTGACTGCTATGCTCCGTTGGTCTACGCCACCCTGAAGGGCAATGTAGATTGCGTGCGAGTACTATTAGAACAGGGCAAAGTTCCGGTTCAATCAGCATTTTCACCCAGTGACCTTGACCCGTTGTCCCTCGCGAGTCAGAGTGGACATGTTGAAGTTGTTAATATTTTGCTCGATCATGGTGCGATTTGTGTTTCAAATACCAACGGCGAATATCCTATACATCTGGCAGCACGAGAAGGTCATTCGAAAGTCTGTCAACTCCTTTTGAACATGGAGGGTTGGGATATCCCTGATAAATATCATGAGTGGACTCCTCTTTTCCACGCCGCCCGGTATGGTCGTGCAGATTGTGTCAGAATTCTGCTTGAGGCTGGTGGTACGCCACACATGAAAGACGAGTTAGGGCTGACAGTTGCCCATTATGCAGCCTGGTATGGCCACCTCGATTGTCTAGCCTATATCTTGGGTGCCATTATGGAAGGTGCGAAATTACAGAGGACGATATCCCCACCACGTAGCTCCTCGACTCCAGAAACGGGACCTCTAGGAGATTTTGAGATAGACTCTATCCCTTTACTTTCCCTGCCGCCACCTGCCATGCCACATCGTGTCTACGGTCATAATTTCCTCGACCGCAATCATCTTGTACAAATCACCGTTGGCCACAGCTCTTCAACTCAAGGTGTACGACTTCATCATCGGCTCATTAGCACGGCATTCAGAGATGACTATCTAGTCTCTTCTGCGCCGTTAAAACTGGTGATGACGACAATGTTCCCTCAGGTCTCTGCACCTTATAGCATCTCACTCCCCCAGAAAGGAAAAGATGCATTTGCATTTCAGATACCTGACTTGGAGAGCTTGTCACTAGAATTCTCAGTCTACCCGAATTTCGGGACGAAGACTATAGGAAGAGCCGTCGCTTTGCAGTCGTTGTTTAAAGACTGTACAAGTGGGACACATGAATTTACACTCCCAATCCTGGACACACGTTTGCACGCTATCGGTGAAGTATGCGCTTCTTCCACTATATCGATTGCGGATTGCTTACCTTAAGTAGGTTGACTTTGCTATCAGCATTATCACATCTTTCCAAGGCGTACGATTAGAAATGGGTGGGGGCGTAGAGACTTACTGGAAGTCCATCGCACTTCATGCTACACCTCGTACACAACCAGAAGTTGTTCGTCTATCGGGATCAAGGCCAAGTCGGATTGGCTCCGCCCACACTTCCCCCGCACGGGGCATAACTTCGGCCAGCCACCAGGCACTCCCAGTCACTTCGCTTCAAGATCAATATCTCTATGTTACGGTCCAAGTAACGAGAGATCTGTATCCAGTTGCATGTTCTGATTGGATGCTACCGGAAACAGAGTTTGAGTTGACTGTGAGTGACATTACCATCGCTCAATTCAAGGGGATCGCCAAGAGATTGGGGAGAAATGTGCAATCATTTATTGGTGATCCTTCATGGTTGACGACAATCAAGAGGTGGATGGTTCCCTTGGTTGACCTCCTACAGGCCAGTACATTCAAACAAGAGCTTTGATTGGTTTGACCCAGAGACTATTCTGCAGATTCTTCCCGCTCACATCAGTATCTGTATTGATCTGAGTCTGCCATCCAATACTCATTCACATGTCCGGCCGATAGGTCTCAACGCTGGAGTAGATGCTGTTCTGCGAAACATATACGACAATTTGTCGATGTTTAACAGAAACCGAGTCATTTTTACTTCATTCAATCCAGATATATGTGCTGCTTTGAATTGGAAACAACCGAACTGTAAGTTATCAGTAGGCTATGAAAAGGCACTTCTGATATTCAATAGATCCCGTGTTCCTATCGTCGCGATGTAGCAAAAATAATCTTCATTTACCTACCTGTAGCTACCAGATGGTAGATGAGAACCATGATGACAGACTCCGCAGTGTGAGTGCTGCGGTGGAGTTCGCGAAAGATAACAACCTCCTCGGTGTCTTTGTGGATGCTGAGCTTCTCGTAAGGTCTACGTCCTCGGAAAAAGCCATAACTCACACTCAGACTTTTGCCTTTCATTATTTAATAGCGTGAGGTGCCTTCGCTTATCGATGCCATGCGAAATTCCGGGCTGATAGTCGGCGTCCATGGGTGTTCTGCAACCCTTGATTCTCTGACGGATGAAGATCACGACCCTATTGACGCTTTTATTTCGGAAGAAGCATTTGTTTCTTTCTTGAACCATTCAACTACTCAAGAATAAGTATGGGTTTTCTCACGCGTGGACTTGCTGCAGAGAAGGATCTTTGGCCATCAGATTCATTGATTAATAATCGAAAGTCTCGAAGTTTTTAAGCGAGATGTTATTTGCCGATGGGTCATGAATTAACACTAGAGATACATGTTAGTATCAATGGTCTCTACTGTATTATTTGGGTTATTAGAAGGCATTTGAATTAACTTCGACGCACTGCAGCGAAGCAAGTGAGACACAGGAAACGGGAGGTAAACATTAATCATTTATCGTCAAAAATATCAAATTGAGGCGCGGTATAACGAGGCGTAAGATCCATTGTTAGCGAGGAGTTCTTCGTGAGATCCGAACTCAGTGATGGTCTAAGAATTCGTCGGAGCAAATGCAATAGTCAATTCATCTGGGACAAGTGTAGTCGCAGTCATGAAAATAACAACGCACCCCATTTTCCATCATAACCACTTTATCTGCGCGTCGTGCAGTAGAGAGTCGATGAGTAATGAATATGACTGTCTTTAATCTTTCTCCGCTAGAAGTCTTGGAAATCTTGGTGATGGTATCAAATATCTGACTCTGTGCATGGGCGTCGAGAGACGAGGTCTATTTTGAGACGGACAACAATGAGCTTACACTATCTGCAGCACGCGCCAAAACATAGCGCCGCGAGAAAGATACAACATACTGGTTCATCAAATACCATAAGGTCAACATCAGGCTCTGTGGCCCTCATGAACGCGCGTGCGATCGCAATCCTTTGCCACTGTTGGGAAATGTGTCCATGTCAATGTAGAAAAATCAGCGTAGTTGCTCACTTCGCCTCCTGATAAACCGTGTCGCTGTTGATGGTTCCAGCCTATCATTCCAGGATATGGGATTGACTCAAACCCGGGGGTCTCCAACACAGTCTTAAGGCCTTTGGGCAGCGACCCAACAAGTCCATCAGCTTCGGCAAGATGGACAGCTTGCCTGATTGCGGGTATACACCCAATCTTTCCGACGTTCCCAAGCCCAACATTTTCCTTGACGGTTGAATTGAATTTGGAAAACCCCTGGAACACAGCACTGGTATGTTTATGGTAATCTACAGGATCGAGTGACCTTATATCAATCCCATTGACAAGGAGCGAGCCCCTGTCGAAGTCCAGTATTCGGAGTAGAATTTTTGCAAGTGTGGATTTGCCTGTGTAACGAATGGATCGCGTTGAGTTCATTGTTTTGAAAGAAACTCATACCTGAGCCATTGAAGCCGACAATCGCAAGCGTTTCACCTGCACCTATTGAGAGATTAACGTCCTTTAAAGCAGGTTCAGTAGAACCTGGGTACGAATAAGAGAGTCCTCTACAAAGTCCGATTCATTGATGTGGTATAAAGGATAATTCTATACCCACTTGACATCCAGACTGACTCCACCAGGTTGCTGTATATAATCGACAGCATCCCCATCTCTAGGTTCAAGTCGTGGTTTGAGCTTTAAACTCGCGCAAAAGGCAGACATCAAGAAGATCCCCTGAAAAGTCATCTTAGTTGTGGTAACTAGACCCCTTGATGCACAGATGATTGATTGGACAGAAGTCCGGTAGACTGTGATCGAGCCGAGACAGGTAGAAGAACTCTTGAACAGCACTAGTAGAGGTATCTGCCAGGTAGATTCCGACATGAGTCTTTCTGAATGTCAGGTAATAGCCAGGAAAAGCAAGATACACACGTTCTGTAAAGCATAGATTAACTCACTCAGATTACTCTGCGCAAGGTGTGAAGTATGATAAGGCTGTGTTGCCTCAGCTTCGAGAACCACCTTCCGAGCGTTTGACCAAGACTTCAGTATCCATTCTTGTAAACCGAAGAGAGCTATTTCGGGCCGGTAGGAGTCACTGTAGGCCAAATTCCGCATCTTTTCTAATCTGTCTGCGGCACAGGCTTCTCTTGTGGTCGTTTGGGAGTCAAAAATATTTGTAGGAGCATTGTACCTTGAAATATATGTTGGTAGAAGAGCTGAGATGACAGTCAAGACAAGAATGCCACAGTGCAAGGGAGCATTCGTGAGAGATACAATAAGAAAGATATGTGATAGAATCTCGGTGGAAAGAGAGATGATTTGCAAGAAGTCCAACGGTGAGAGGAACCCAAAACCTGTGCCGCTGAATGATCGCGAGAAAAGTTCGGATTCCTGCAATAGGTCGCGCACTAGGGGATCCATCAAGGCTGGAATGTCAAGCCGAACACGGTGTTCCATTTGCTTGTGTTCAATGTGAGACCGCGCTGATTCAAGTACAATTCTTTCATTTGATGTGCTAACGACGCGACAACGATTGTCAGTTTCCCAGGTCCTACGTGAGTATGATCACTTACGCAACAGCATCCAAAGAGCCTTCCAGCAGTCTGCGGAAGATCTCCATGGATATCAGGCAGAGAAGACGAGACCATGTGAAAGAATCTGATGCAATGAGAGCGTAGAGCTAGTAACAGAAACCCTTTGAGCAAATATTTGTTCAGTTGCGCAGAAAAAATCCAACCTCGTCAACGATCAGAGCCTGGAATGAAAAGTTAGAGAAGAAGAAAGGCTCTGGGTTGGAGAGCGTGAACCTGGGAGTAGCCTCGAATTGCTGGAAAAAGACTCTTTGCAATGTTGAGGGACAGCATGAGAGAAGTTCTAAGTGGATTGAGGTCCCACAACGACTTGAGCTGAAGCGCCAAAACTAGTTAGAGATACCTAAACGATGTATCTAGAGGGTTTTCAACGCACAAATGTGTAGCTAGTCCGACGGGTTACGTAAAGAGCAAGTCGGGCATTCGTCGCATTGAGTGCCCGTGGTGAACCGGGAACAAGTAAAATCCCATCTTGGCCCGGGACCTTCCTGGACGCGAACCAAGCGTCGAAGACTGAGTCTGGCAGGTCCTCCAGAGTAGGACTCTGCTTGGAATCATGCATGGGACGGGAGTGAGAAACTAGTTGTGCAGGAAAACGACAACATTGGGTAGCAATGGTGTGGTACATGAGAGAACAGCACCAAGATAGTGGATTTTGTTGATGCATCGAGGGTCACAACCTCACTGTCTGGACCAGGACAGAAAAAGAGTGTTTAGGTCATGCATAATATATATGAAATACATCGGTCATTCATGACCGCATTATTGCGATGCGGGATGGTCGGGCAAGAGAATCTCACTGCACAGGATGACGTGCGCATATGGTCAAAGCGACCCAATACTTGGTACACAAACATCATAAACACATCATAAACACATCATAAACATAAACATAAACATGCCGTCGGCCTTCTCCCATTTGGCATGCACTGCCACTCCGATTGAAATCAGATTTGCATTCAGGCACGTGCTCTCGCCTGTCTTCATATGTTAGTTTCTATTTCCTATTTCCTCTTAACAAGATGGATACTGGCATGTCGAACTCAGCGGTCCTTGTAGAGAAACTTAACAAACTCAAGTTACGTCAAGAAGACTCTGTCGGTGATGCCGCACCTGGAACTCCCTCGAACCCGAACAGCAGCCAAGAAAAGGATGAGGAGCAGCAAATGCTCTACCCACGCACCCCGCATTCCCATGACGGTTATGGCTTCAAGAAGTCTGGATACAGCACTTCTCAAAATCTTGATCAAGTTGGATCAACCTCAGCCTGTGTTCGCTTGGATCAACTAATACCAGATCCCAATGGGCTCGGTTGGCCAGGCAAGGTCCCTCATTCTTTTGTACTATCTACGATTCTGACAAATAACTAGCCAAATCTACTATCTCGCGCTTGAATGCAACCGTAGAAGAGCGTCTTTCCCGAGAACGTAAAATGGCATCGGCAGTTCGTACTATCCTCGAATGTATCGGAGAAGATCCAGATCGCGAGGGTTTGTTGAGGACGCCTGAACGATATGCTCAGGCTATCATGTGGATGACAAGGGGTTATGAGGAACGGCTCGCCGGTATGAACTTACTATTTCTGGACAATACCATGCATTCTCATTTACTGTGAATGACAGACGTCATAAACGATGCTATATTTGCCGAGGACCACGATGAGATGGTGCTTGTCCGAGACATCGATATATCCAGTCTTTGTGAACACCACTTGGTGCCTTTCATTGGCAAAGTGCGTCATAAACTCACATGACCTAATGACTTGTTTTCAACGTGACACCAGATTGCTATCGCCTATATCCCTGACAAACTCGTCCTGGGAATATCCAAGCTTGCTCGCATAGCGGAGACTTTCAGTCGCCGTCTGCAGGTCCAAGAGCGCCTCACTAAACAAGTTGCTATTGCCGTACAGGAGGCCATCAAACCTCGTGGTGTCGCCGTTGTGATGGAGGCCACGTGTGTTCCTACGTCTTTCCAAGCCAATATCAGCCTGATCTCAGTTATCTAGTCACCTGTGCATGACCATGCGTGGCGTCCAGAAACCAGGCGCCATTACAACAACATCCTGTATGTTGGGTTGTTTCCGGACTCAACAAAAAACACGGGAGGAGTTTCTAACCCTGATTAAATGTCGATGATTGATTATGGTCCCACTAGCAGCTCAGCTCAAATCACCTGCTGCAGTAAATTATTTATCATCATTTAATGTACAATGACGGAATGCTAGGATGCAGAATTAGTCTTGTCGTCCACGGTTCCGATCTCCAGCGGAAGGATCGATCGGTAACACTTTGCGTGCGAACCCATGTGAGCTACTCGAGGCATTAGATGGCTGTAAAGCTTGGTTTGCATATCGATTGCGGTTGATGCGGAGCCTTTTTACTTGAGTCCCCTCTCCCAGCCCGGCAGGTAGTTCGTTTCCCTCCTTTTCACGGTCTGTCAAATCGACTTAAACAGTCTTCTCGATATCAACGCCCAACTAGCGCTCACCAGAAGCCGTTCGCTTTCTCATGCTGCCGTCACGATCATCATGTCTTGACGAAGGTTCACCACCCCGATAACCACCAGGGCCTTGAGGCAAAGAGTGTAAAAGCCCGAAGTCCTTCTCACTTATTCTTGATCTTAGACTATTTGGAGCACGAGAAGGATCGGGTGCGGTGGGAGCATTTGGTGGCGGCCCTTTAGGCTGATCACGGCCGTCTCGGTGGCGGTCGCGACCAGAGCTAATCTCGCCCTTGCTATTACGTTCGCCACTACCAATACTACTGGCCATCGCCCTTGGCGCGGAGGGTGTCGGAGGTATACGAGGTTTTGGGGCATCAGGTATCTTCTTTTCAGTAGCAGGCTGAGGAAATAAACACTTGTCAGGACAATAAGATAAACCTGTAGAATACAAACCTTATCTAGGACAATTCCGCGGTTGTCTCCATCGTGTATTTCGCGGTCCTTCCGCTTGCGTTCCGATTCCCGGTCCCGTTCATCCTTCTCAGGTGGACGCCTGCGGTCATCACGATGGGAGTCCTTGCGTGAGCTTCGTTTGGATCCGCGTTCAGGCTGTTTGACAAAAAGTCATGTAGGATATATCGGCATCCAAAAGAATATCACATACATCATCTTCTGTCGGGCGGCGCCGCTTTCCAAGCGAGTCTTCAGGACCACCATTACCATTACGATGACGGGGATCAGGGCGTATCGGAGGATTGCGGTCCTCGTTAATGACCGGGGTGTTGACTCCACTTGGCTGACTTCTTATGAGTTCCTTACGTTCTCTGTCTTTATCGTCGCGCCTATGGCGATCCCTGTCCCGATCGCGTTCCCTATCTCTATCGCGCTCCCCCCCCTTTTCACGATCTCTGTCCCCATGTCCATGTCTGTCTCTTCCTCGCTCCCTGTCTCTGTCTCTGTCATCTCTGCCTCCATCCCTGTCTCTTCCTCTATCCCTACCGTTCCTCTCACTCCTGTCATGTGTAAGACTATCGCGTCTGGCTATACTAGTACCATGTTCACGGCTCTCTTGCCTACCCTCTCGTTCTGGGTACCTGGATTCCTCTTGTCTGGAACGGCCACCGCTTCCCTTGCTATCGCTACTGGCGTTACGAGTACCTGGACGACTGACTGGCGAGGGAGACCTCACATGAGGTGAAGACTCAGCCGATTCAGCGTGGCTGTGCTGAGAATCTAATCTTTCAGGTCGAGGAACAGTCAGTCTCGCACTCTCACGTAGCTCATGCGCAGACGTAGTTTGACTTGGCACAGAGGGTGGAGGCATATTTGCAATATTTGATTCGATAGTACGGCCGACGCGTGAGATTTCGTGAGATTCTCTCACCTGCTGGTGCAAAGGGGCAGGAAGATTCGGTCTGTGCACGTCAGAATGGAGCATTGGGCTGCGACGATGACCAGGCCCAGTAGGTAAGCTATCAGAATGGCGAGGGGGTGGAGGTGTAGGTATATTGCGGTGATCAGGAGTCATGTCCATCTTTACCAGTGGCAGATTTGGCCGTGGAGAATCTCGTGCTTCTGTACGGACCCGTCTAACAACCTCAGGGCGAGGGATGCTACATGTCCGATCAGCAAAGTGTTCATGACAACAAGAACGATACAATCACTTTTCGATAGAAATTTTGTTAGATGGTGATGGATTTTCAAGTGCCTTTTCTGGAGTAGGCATAGGCTGCGTTGACGTATTACTAGTTGTGAGCTGAGTGGTGGCGCGAGGGCCAGATGGAGTCAAGGAAGGAGTATGTGAAGGTCGTGAAGGTGTACTGGAATTGCCATTCTGTGCGTGAGGACCTGTTGGAGGCACATTGCGAGATTTTTCTGGAATGGGTTGAAGGATTCCTGTGGAAAGCCGTTGAGGAACAGCCCCATTTACCTGCTTGTGCAAATTTCATATGATACAAAAGCGAGATAGAACTGTGGATACCTTAGTAGTTGCCTTGGGCGTTGCCCAATAATGCTCTCTTTTCTTGAGACTGGCTGAATAGCTAGACGAGTGATTGAGTGGCTTGCTGATCCAAACAAATGTATACGTACGCCTTTCCAAGAATTTTCAGATCACCACGTTGTTCCCTCTCGAGTAATTGATCTATGGCTCTGTCGATGTCCGATCCGCAAGGCAGAACAACGACCAGAGGAAAAACGGGAAGAATTTCTTTAAGGACGATGATAGCATTATAGACGTGCATGTATTCTTCGGTTTGAATACATTCGATAAAGGCCTAATCAAACTAATTGAGGGACACAAGGATACTTCCGGGAGAATAACAAACCTTGCTCAGTTTACGATGCCACTTGCGGACAACAGCCATGAAACCCTCATGTTTCAGTATGTCTGGAACATTACCAGGTTTGGACATCATGCTTCTTTGAAAGCCCGGATGAGACAGAATTTGTCCATTCTTGGTCGTCTGGTTGTCTTGTTCGTAAATATGCTTGTTTTTATACCATGTCAGTGTATCAAACAAGACACCGCGTAAGAAGCGTCCTGCAAGTGATTCAATATTAAATACTGCTGACATCTTAGGAGAAATCCTACCATAGTTCCGAGCTTCGTATTCACTGCAAGAAAAGAGCACGACTTTGACATGTTCACCGAGTATCTATGACCTCCATTAAGAACGTGCTCGACATGACTTCATGAAATACTTGCTCTGTCATATAAACCAAGTGTATGAAAACCTGGAGTGCCCATTGTGTGCAATACTTTGATGAACTGGGCGCAAAAGTCGGCATCCATGGGAGAAAGCAAGCATCGAGGTTGTATACAGTGCTCAATGATAGAGGTAGTGACCAAAAGAGCTGATTTGGAAGTTGCTGGAAATCCTCAACACAATAATACCCCAAGATCGGAGATCATCAAGACTCACAATGACTGAACCAGCTAGGCTTCTCACGGGCCAGGCGCTTGATAGTAAATGATCGTGAAGCACTCTGTTCCTTCAATTCCTCTGACAGAAGATTTGCATAGGAGTTGTACTTGTCACGTCGCTGGCGATGGATGGGAGCGATGAGTCGCCTGGCCCTGTCCGAAGATCTATCTGCGGAAATATACTTGGAATCCTCTTGTCGACTCAGATTTCGTAGATTCGTCCCCTCCTCAGCATAACGGGTAGTAGGTGGAGCGAGATCATACATTGACAACTGCCAGAATGTGAGGTAAAATCCAGGGCTACTTGCCGTTAGTCCATCGAGTAACAGCATTCAAAATGAGCGAGTCCTCACCCAACGACGTCATAAGCATTTCCAGGAGCTATCTTCCTCAAGTCCTCAAAATACTGAGCGAGTTCAGGAAGCCAGGGGCTCTATGCGTTGGTGAGATACGCAGACATCATTTCTATAACTTTAGCACACACTTCAGGCGTCCGGGAAGTCTCTTCCTTAACAACGTTGACATCCGAGCCCACGCCCTCCATTGTCATCGATTCAGCAACAAGAACCTTTTTACCTGAAGTTTCTGAGGTAGAAGATGGAGCACCCAAAGCAGGCGATGCGATACGAGAGTTAGTGCTTGAAGGCTCTCGTTTGGCTGTTAAGGCAGCCTTCAACCTCTTCTCGGCTTCTTCAGCTTCTTTTCTTTCTTGGTCTTGTGCAATCAGGGCCTGCTTCTGAACAAGGGAATGAGCCGAGGTCAAAACCTTATCTGGGCAGCAGGCTTACCAATAAGGCAGCATTCCATACAGGACGGTATATTTGCATGCAGATGGGTGCACATACTCCATACTTCTCCCCCAATTCAACTAGGGAGGGTAAAACTTTTGTTGCATACACGCCAGGCGGGATGGCCAACGGGGAGGTGAGCAGTTCGAGATATTGGACCAGTACACCATGCGTCTAGAGATGTATTAAGGATTGTGTATCATGGCCAAGGCCAATTTGGTACCCACTGCATCAAAAAGACTGGCAAGTGACTTCAAATGGGCGTCAGATGCCCTAAAGATACAGGCTTGGCGCTGTTGAGCGACCTGTACGAGTAGAGGAAGAGCCAAGGATGGCGCTTCCAGAAGACTTTTTCCCAGTCTTTGAGGACCTCTCAGATTTGATTCGCTAGTGTCAAAGCGAGCACCCCGAGTTTCGGAGGCGATAGCTTCTATGCGAAGAGTAGGTCCTCCTGCCATTGCTGCAATTTGTGCTTCAGATAAACTTGGCAACGGTTCAATCCCAGCCATTTTCCAAATCAACTCTCGAAGAACAACAATCTCGGTAGTCTGGCCACTCTGAAGTTGATGAGCCACATAACTTAACACAGGATTCAGCTCGGCACTGTAACGGCGGAACAACATGCCAGTGAACGAAGCTAAGCCTAAGGCGAATGTGAGCAACGAGGAAATCATGAGAATCACAATATCAGTTACTCTGCAGCCAATCAGCCGTATTAACACCATCGTCTTTGACTCGATCCTTGTTTGGGTTTGCGAGGGCATCCAGTATAATAAAGACCAAAACATCGAAACCCATGTTCGTGACGTAGCGCAATGCTTGGATAACAACACTTGCAAGATTGTCGTAGGCCATGATCTGGTTCACGGCATTTTGAAAAAATATGCAAGGGTTAGAATGAGCCAGCTTTGCTACAGGGCCCGATAAGGCATCAATGGAATTATGGGAAAGACGACGTAAAATTCCTTTTGATTCCTTGTCAGCCTGCACAAAGCGAATTCTGAGTTCTGGATGGCCCTTATACACCTGTGCCTTCCATTCACCATAAAGCTGCCACCGGGCCTCCTGAGAGAAGTGACGGATGATGCTCCACACCTCTACTGTGCAAACAGCATTGCCACGAATCAGAGGCAGGCTTGGGATAAGGTAATTGCGTAAGATCTTGAACCAAAAAATTCGAACAGGATTTAAAGGGTCCGGCTTGCCCACGGGTTTCTTGGTCTGTGGGTCAATTTGAGGATTCTATATATATATATATATTAAACTGAAATGCAATTGAAGTCCTGTCTACGAAGTAGGCGCACCGTCGGGTGTAAATGCTGTCGTCCAAGTCGAAGAAATTTAGTCAGAAACAGTGGATCCCGAGATACATGGATGCCAACGAATTGCATAATGGGTTCGATAACATCTTCCAAGTCATCCAAGGTTACCGTCATCGGAATTCGGTCCGCCCAATCAGGAAAAAAGAAAACAAAATCAGCGTTGGTAGTGCTAGGAGGAGTAGGTGCCCAGAGCGTGAGTAACGACTTCCGAGCAGCCGGCTGCATGGATCCCGAAGGACCAAAACGGAGGCGTGGCCTGAGGAAGTTAGAATTTCGTTGTTTGTTAGACATTGTCTCATAGAAAGGTTCTAGAGAATGCTTTAAGACGCGCAATAAGAGATCTGCAAGTTCGGGAAACACATCCACGGCCCAGGCAAATTTGGTCAGGATTGCAAAAGCTGGACGGAGTGCTCCAACAGAGAGAAGGGCATGAAGCAGGCCAATTTTCTGATTTGTATTCTTTACCTCGGTCTTTTTGCTCTCTTGTTTCGCAACGATCTTGGCCTTGACTTGCGACGACGAACCAGATTCCAGGGGCGCCGCCATCGCCAATGAACTCATTCTGGCAGCTGATACTCTAGTCTGGACATCGTCAAGATACTCCTTGCGAGTCAACTCCATATCATCGTCAGAAGGTGCAAGCTAGGCTCCAATGAGTTTAGGAGGTATGACTATGATATAGAACAGGCATACATGACGATACAAATCTTCCAATGAAATGAACTTCTCACGTATGAGAATTGCCGCTGTGAGGTACAAATTCTTGGGTGTCATGCTCGCAACTTCTGGGGCCTATGAAATCAATCAAGAAAACCGCCATTTATAATGAAAGTGAGCACCTTACTTGGTAATATGCAAATTTGAATCCAAGAACCTGCGATAACACTCGAGAGCTATTCGAATCCTCAATGTTGCCACCGTTATGTGAGTCTTCTTCGGCAATCATTAATACTTCGTCTAGACTCTTGCCTCTGAAGCCTTTTGATAGAATGGTTGTGGGGGTGGGAATGGCATCAACGTCCATAGCAGCGTCTGCAGGGACAGGATCTACCACCCTCTGGTATGAGGCTGCCCAAGGGGAGAAGGACAGCAGTGCAAGGAAGAAAGTATAATGTGTCGCAAGGTTGGACGAGAGGACGTCAAGAATCAGATCAAGCGCCCTGTTAGGGTCAAGGTCAAATTTGCCTATGAGACTGATGACTTTGCCCCAGACATGATTTGCGCGAGCATGAATGTCTTTGTAGGTTTCCGTCGGTGCACCGTTAAAAGGAGAATGAGGAGGACCCATGCCACTTGTGAGCTCGATGACAAGTTTACTGTAACCTTCAGATTGTTCCCGCAAAAGATTAAACTTGTTTTGTTTATAGCTATCGGATGAAAAGATGTTAACTTTGTTTCCAGGGCTTCACTTCCATTATTCGACACGCACAAGAGTCCCGTCCTCATTCTAATCTCCTTCTTTCCCATCATACCTTCATCTGCTATGAGGCCAACACTAGCCAAGACATTGAGGTCCAAGCGTTCCCGACAAGACTCTGATGAGATGACGCCAAGGTCCTTTACACTCATTAGTCTTTATAGTAGATACACATGCACCAAGCATACCAAAAGCCTTTTAACAATAACTTGCAGGCCCTCTTTGTCTCTTTCCGCGTTTTGTTTTGTTACCTTGGCTTTTTCTATTGTGACTGGGGTGGCAGAATCTTCAGCACTCAAGGTGGCTTTGGCATCATTTATGACCTCGTCTATGACCGCGTCGACAGACCATATCATGTCAATAATGTGGTCACCCAACGTCGCAATGCGAGTGCTACGTTGTTGTGACGAAGACGAAGGCAGACAGTCGACGACAGACTTGACAAAATCAATGAACTGCATTTGGGATAATGCATGCTCGGAAGACCACGTCAGAAGAACAGACATCAAGAGAGTATGATATCCGGTGGTCAGAGTATCTAGCCCATTCAGTTCAAGATGTGGCTGGGCGAGGATGTTTCGGCTGTGTCAATTGTAAATAGAATTGACAAGGCAGAAATGTGTAAAGCTCACCATTCGGATTCACCACCTCTCGTCCAGTTTTCCACGCATGTGCGTACTGCATTGATAATTTCCATCGTAGGTCGTCAAGACCGTGAAAGGTAAGTATGAGTCGTTGTGACCGTCTATTGACAGAACGTTGTATGGACCGGGCCTGTTGTTTGGTAAATCCTTGAAACCAAATATATTATGTAATCAATTGAACGCTCCTATGATACTCAAGGACGAGGATGAACTTAACACAACGATAAATTGTTACTTTTTCAACAGGTTCACGATCTCCACAAATTTGGCCAAGACACCGTAGGCTTACATATTATGAGCACTTACCACGGCTTCGCAAAGCTCTGATATATAACCTGATGGCGGGAACTCAAATGGTCTCTGCATCCTATCCATTCTCAGTGTTGCTGTTCTAGTTTTGTCAACTGCAAGTCCTCAGCAAGGTATTTTCTCATGAGGCCACTGTCTTTGTTGAAAGGAATCTCATGCAATGTGCGAACGAGAAGTCTGTATCTTCCTATCTTTCATTTTACCTGACTGGTCGCCAGCTTGGAACTCAAGGCAGCCGCAGAGGCTTTGACCGAATTGTCCTGGCTTATAGCATCAGTCTCCACCAGAGCCATCCTCCAAGTTGCTCAAAAACACCTTTTTAGAACCGCATCAACAAAACTTTACAGGTCCGCTGCCCCTGATTGCTGGTCAGGGATCCGCCGCAGACCCTGTAAATAGAAACTCATATTGAGCTTCAATGTGTTTTGACAAATAAGGCATTGGAGTGTCAGTGCTACTAGTCAATTGGACCAAATCAGACCTGTCGAATAATACATACGCCAAAGCTGCAACTGATCAACTCGTCTATCTCTTGAAAGACCCCAAGATCAAATTCTGGCGCAATATCCCACAGAAATGACCAAGTTCAGTTATGGTACGTGTAGAGGTGCACTTCGACCACTCCCACTATTAGTCAGTAAGACCTTTAACTTCTCTGTAGTTATGCATCACTCATATGTTAGTCTATAGGCGGCTCAGATACAGTGTACTTATTCGGGTATGCGAGGCTGAAGAGCATGCACACCTGACACAAAACTAACTAGTTGGCAAATTCCTTTGGATGTTGACAGATGGGCTAGACATTCTGTTGTTGATGGATAGGAACCCGATCCTTAGCCTTCACGTGTTGAGACGAGACTGGGCTGGACACACTGGTGTCGTTGTGAGAAAACAGATTGCAAGAGTTGTGAAGTTCTCGACAGGTCCTAGCTGGCTTCAACCAGGACCGCACCCACTCTGCTCATTATTCTACTCAAATTTCCTCATTTTCCAAGCACCAACATTACTGCCTCTAGTACGGATCACGACACGTATCTCATAATGCCTATAGAAATACATCTGCAGTGTCTCATATCGCCCATCATCGAACTCGAAACAAGTGATTCTGAAGATGAGTTCGAACATAGTGATGATTCTCCTCCTCAAATGACAGAAAGGCCTCAGGGGCTCCGGTATGTCCCAAAACTATTAGAAAGAGTTACGTCGCAGAGATTTACTGATAGGTTTCCAAAGAGAGGAGGGAAGGACAGATTGAGGTTTCTGAGAGTTTATACAATCTTACAAGCTCATCGTGACTCTCACCACGAGGCTCTTGGCCCCGTCTGACGAGAAGAAAGCACTGACGAGGACTTCAAATCTCTTGTCTTGAACTCTTCATCATATTCATGCCCGTCCCCTTGATTTTCCACTTGCGTGAAGGAGACCTTTAGTGTTTCTTACCTATTGTACCCCTTGAACGGTTGTTGGATCATGCGGTTAACAGATTGCATTTTATTGTGGCAAAGATCTGAGTGATCTGATCTACGGTCAAGGCTCAAAGAAACCTTTGTCTTTCCAGTTATCGGATTCTTCAGGCCACAATCATTAGTCTTATTGTACTATACTCTTGATCCGGGGAACAGCGTTCATCACGGGAAGTGCACGGGACATGTCAATGAATCAGTCATGTCCTTCCAACATTGGGGTAGGGATTTCAGCTTGCTTCTGAGAGTTGATATAATACCCATTTCTCTTTTTCTAAGTGTTCTAATTCTGGCTCGCCTGCAGCGTCCTTCGCGGCACTCCATCATGGGTTGTCATCACCAGGAGGGCCATGAATGTAGATACGAGAACATTCGGCTCGCGATGTAATAAACTACATGATGAGTAAGATGATAACTATTCCAAGACTGGATGTGAGGAAGTGGCCTCTCATTTCATCTATCCAAGATTGAATTACTTTCAATTGTCACATTCGACCACCAGCTGCTATCTCAGAGCACGAGGCAAAGCTCGCAACGATGAACCAACAATGGTCAATCAATGGATAATCACTGTCGTCGCTGTTGGACTCATGGCCACTGCTTGATCCGGATGTTGTCCAACTAACAATTTATCATAGCTCGTGAAGGGCGCCGAAAATGTCACACACCCATTTCATGTGCCAGAAGAGTCAGGGATAGCTTCAGCTTTCAAGTCTTGCTCACTTTCATGGATGGTCAAGTCTTTCATCGTCTCTTTTTCTGCCGACGGAGCGGTTGCTATCCTCCATTGCTTCCGATCTTTACACCACCACTATCTCGAAATCCATCTTGACTTCAGCGTCCAATTTACACTTTCTTATCTTGATTGCATGGTGAACGACTACTGCTCTTCAATCTCCTTCAAATAGCGGTTCTACTTGAGTCGATTTTCGAATTACGTCACTGCGGACGGGAAGACGGACTTTCATTACCAACAATAACAATTACATTGCCCTGTTTTTCTTTGATAGGCCATGACTGCTTGACTATCCAAATTAGAGTTAGGACATTCAGTCGCTAGTGCTTGAGCTGGTAAAAGTCAGTAGAAAACAAAAGTGGTGTCATCAGTGCTCTCATACTGTGTCCTTCATCTTTGTGTACGATATATAATTTTGTTCTAGTACTTGAAACATCAAATAGACATTGAAAGGTTTGCATGATCAGGTTCTAACTCATGGTTTGTCTAGGTGAATATAAGAGTTTGCCAGAAATCGAACGTCCAAGATCCTCCACAGCTTCCTGTATAACACTTGTGACCCGTGATCTTGATTGTTCAGCCGTCGAGTTCTGAGCCTCTGTTATCAAGCCTGTTGTTGAAAGAAGACCTTGGTTGATAAAGTTGGGAGGTATCGGATTACCAAAGGTGACGCTCAACTCTGCACCGGGGCGTGGAAGATAGTTGTATGGAAATGCTCTGCCTAAGGGCATGAGTTGGTCAAATCCGGTGAGCCACATTGGGATGATCACGGGTGGAATGGTACTCTCCATGACCATTCGACCTCTGTGATTTGAAGTCAAGTAAGCAGAATGTATCGTGTGTCGAGTTGAACCAAGGCGACGTACACACCCCATTTGAAACGAGGAAGATGTGCAACGCCGTTCTCGTCTGTTAGGTAAGCATCTGGTTGATTGACTTTACCTTCAGCGTAAAGGTGTACCTGATATAATTGTGATGTGATGTGATGTGATGTAGGTGCACGAGCAACCCACCCAACTACCCTTGTTGAGCTGATCAATTGCAAAGTCCACGGCAGGTTGATGGATGCCTTTCCCTCGCAATATCTCGAGAGTCTGCCCCAGCCGGAAGAAAGTGGAAAAGAAACTATCTGGCATGGATGTAGAATGAGAAGACCACGGAAGAAGAACTTGAAATAAAGGCTCACGGATTGGTGAAGAGGATGTCAGAGGCGCCGAGGGCCCAGCGGGTCATACGAGGGCGGAAGTAGTACTGGGTGGGGAGGGAGCCCCACATAAGAGGATCGTCAAGACTAGAGTTGTGGGTGGGGGGTCTGAAAGAGATGGCCAGCTGAAGACTCACGTCGAGATGTGGTTGGACACTATTCGTCAGTCATTTTTTATGTTTATGGGAGGCAACACACACACACCCGTCAACACGCCTTGGCCCTCGTCTCTGGCAGCAGACTCAAGCGCATTTGTGAGTACAGGCAAGCCACGAATGGCGAGAGAGCAGAAACCAGAGCTGAGAACAGCTTTGCAGGCGAGCCCGACGGCAACAGTGACCAGATGGGACATGGATTTAAAACTTGTAATGAGCTTACACAGTGCACCAAATATTACGTAACACAGACGATAATGCGCTTGGGGAGTGAGTGTACTACTCTCACAGGCCTCGGTGCCTTCTGCGATAATGCTCCTCACTGTTCTCGGTGCTCTCGGTGCTCTCTTCCTCATCTACTATGTTTTTCCTGCTCTCTGGCTCCATCTCATTTCTGTCGATGACTCCCTAGACTCTTATTACGCTGCCCAGACTCTGGTTGCTTCCCGTTTGTGTCCACTTACTCCAAAGACGGCCCCATTTCTAAATCCCCAATTTCCAGGGAATCCGTTCCGCGAAACAGGACCTCCAGCCAACATGGCAAAACTCATCCTCTTACGGCACAAGGTGCTTGCTTACTTGCTTGCAGCTCCCCATATTCTCAACTAATGTTGGTTGGACTGCTGCTGCTCAGATCCAAACAAACAGTAGACGGCGGCGCAGCTTTTCACATTCTCGCCAGGCCTCACGGACATTCAACAAGCATAGTTTGACCGGAGCCAAGGCACCATGGATGATGCGCACTGGCAAAGCGTCTGGTGCAAAACAAAACCACTAAAACATTTGACTTACTGTCATCCACTTGTCCTGTGCGCGATCATTTCCATGCAACTTCCATCTCTCCCCTCCCCAACTCTGGTTCCTGCCCTAGGCTCAAAATATTTCCATCTCATGCCCATGTCCGATACCCATTTTTGTCTTTTTTGGATTGTTCTTGATCACGGTGTGATTTCTTATTGCATATTGATATTCCTTACGCAAATCATTTTCTCAATTTCCAACTCTGTAAAGTACACTATGAAAGAAGTAGACAAACGAAAATACATGAACATAACCAAACGCATAGTGACAAATGAAATCCATACAACTAAAAATAACAAGAGATAGGTAGATGCAAGTTGATTGGGATTAGAATCACTCGATATCTCTTCTTCCGATGCGCGCTAACACACTATCCTCAGCCTTCAGGGATTTCTTCCCAGCGCCATTCCCTGGCGTCGCAACAGAATTACCCACTGATGTCTTCGAGCGCAATGAACCACCACCAGCCTTGGTCTTATTACCATAACCAGTCACCGCGATCCCTCCCACTTTCCTACCTGTCAACCCATGTATTTTTCTGGATTCTTCTTTAGCCCATTGACGAGACCTAGCTACGTCTTCCGCATTCTCTTTTCTTCGAGACCCCTGCAGGCGCATAAAATTAGCAAAGTTGACTGGCTGAATCAATGAAATACTCACTCCCAACATGATCGAATCCCATTCCGACTTGATTGGGAGGACATTTTTCTTACTCGAGTTTGTGATCAACGACACCTTCAACAGACTGCCTTCATTCCCGTCAGGCCCATCGATTTGTTCATCAATCCACGATGAACTATTGTAATTCACCTCCTGTGACATTTGAAGTACACATCAGTATGACAGTCAGTCTCAGCTGAACATCTTACCTGAGGCTGCTCCCTGATCCTTCGTACCTCTTGTTGGATTTCCCTGTAACTGATGAATGATCTATTTTTGTTAACATCTTCTTCATCTTCGCTTTCTGCCTCACTCCCTTCTTCTCGGTCCTCTCGCTCATATTCCTGACCATCACTCATTGCAATATCTTCATCTTCTGGATTATAATTGGTGTTAAACTCATGTTTCAAGTCCAAAGGCCGAGTCTCGATCATCTCCTCATCTACCAGACCATTTTGATAGATCTTTGCAAACCCAGCAGTATCCTCACTGGAGGCTAGATAAAAAGTCGTAAGTAGAATGCAAGTCCATGAATGAACATCACCAGCACTTACCCAGTTCTTGGATATCACCCCTCTCAACCTTTGACTTCATCTTTTTTCTCAACCTTTGCAACTTACTGTCCTGCTCTTCATCTTCTTCATCACTATCATCCATTCCTAGTCCATTCCTCTTCCGTTTTCGCCTCAATTCACCCTGCACAGCTCGTTTATGGAGCTCCTCCAACCTCTGGTCATCTTCTTCCATTAACTCTCTGTCAATGACTGAAATCAACATCCAATTCCTTGACAAGGAGAGAAAAGGATACCGACTGATGCTTCTCCAAAACCCTATCGACAGCTTCAGTCTTTTCATCCATCTTTTGATCATCAACAAGCTCGGCTAAATGTGCATCCCAATCCTCTCCGACCATCTCTTCACCTTCCTCTTCATCCTCCTTCCTAAACCCAAACCCTACCATCCGGTCCTCATCCGACTCCTCCGCTTCGTCATTCAAGTACTCCTTTCGGATCGTCTTCTCAAATTCTGTCCTTCCTTTGGCTTTGGCATTAGCTGCTCTTTTACCGAGTACCTGAAATACATCAAGCGGACGACGAAGCGGAGAAGCGGATGGAACAAGGTCATTCACAGGGGCGAGAGAGAATCCACCGGTAGGTGATATAGGTGTTGATCTGCGTCTATAGATCCGCCGACCTTTGGGACTTGCCTCGGGTGAGTTTAATGTATCTGACAATGAAATAGTTGAAAGCGGAGCCCGTTGTGTTAGATCAGAAGATGGTCTCCGTATTTGTGTGGCGGCGAGGCTACTACTAGGCACATTCTGGGACTGCGCTCGCATAGGACTGAAGACAAATGAAGGAGAACGCGTTCCGAACCTTGAAGCACTGGGTTTTGTTTGTGTCAGGAGGCTATTCCAGTATCATCAAATTTCAATTAGTAGGTGTTACAGGCTAAACTTACCCAACTTCATTGACAAAGAGCTGGGGTGCTTTAGTGGCCTTCTTACTCGCAGCTTCCACAATATATCTTTGCTCTTTCTCAAAGATGGCATCGGCTTTGCGTAACAACTTGTCGTCAACCTGGAATGCAGGTTGCAAGATTAGGTCCTGCGTCAATTCCAGTGGTTTTTGCCGTAGACCTTGTAGCAAAGCGCCATCCTGATAGATCAAAAATCAGCAAAGGGCACGACATCATCTGTACTTAGCGATAATGACTCACAGCGTCATTTTCCTGGGTGCCTGACTCAAACAAGTCGGAAAATCCAGGCTGAAGGGGTGCAGGACATATAGAGCCTGATCCATCTGGTGAAAACTGCGAAAACCCAGGCGGTGCCGGTTTTTTGTTTTCCTCAGTGTTTTCTCCACCAAATACAGGAGCAAGAAGAGGTGTAGATCCGAATACATCTTCTTCCCCATCATCCTCAATTGGTTTACGAATTTGTGACGAATGTTTGAGTTGCGTGGCAAAGACTTGAGTGAGCGAGGACGGCTGTCGTCTAGGAAGTGATGGACTTGCGTCCGAAATGACACTGAAGGGCTGGCGTTTTCCGCAGGAGCTCGTCGTTATTTGGGACGAATACCAGTTCTCGTGCTCAAGACTGCGCGACGAGATATGTGGAGGTGAAGGTGATGAATCGTACCCTTGCTCATCAAATATAGACCGGTTACTCAGAGGTTCGTGGCGAGTGACCGCCTTGTTCTCTTTGTCTTCACTATGGTCAAACATCAGTCGGGTGTCGTTTTCTTTATCGTTCTCGTCCTCGGTCCTATCGTCCGACGAGGAAACAAGGTAGTGGTCAACTCTAGGTTTACGAATGGAAGAATCTTGAACATCATACTCCTCGGAGTCCGACTGTTCAGAATCCACAATTCTAGCACAATGACGACGCTTGAATTTAACCTGAGTCTCCGACACTAGACTTTCCTCATCGTCCGACTGGTCCCCATTTGAATTGGCCTCTTGTGCATTCTGATCCTCCAACAAGTCATCATTCATTTCACCCAATTCCATCCTCTCGTAATCAGTGTGCTCGTCTTTGTAGACTGGGCTCGTCGAACCTCTCGTCTCGGGGGTCCAATCAGAATTTTTCCCTTCATCATCGATTTGATGCGAATGACTGGTCTCTATTTCCTTCATCTCAGCTTGCTTTGCCCATACATCAAGCCTCTGTCGAATCTGATTTTCCATAGCATCACTCATTGATGCACTTGTTCTGTGCTCCTGAACTGTACCGCCCAGCCGCTTCCACATCTCTTCCTTCCGTTTGATTTGTCTCATGTTGTCCCTTTCAGCTACCTGACGTATCCATAAGTGGAACAATTTAGGATCACGTATACCTGTCTTCATAACCTGATCCTGAACCACCTCAAGCTCTTCTGTGGTCGCCCGAGGATTCAGCACGAATTCCTGGGTTGGAGCGTGCGCATTTTTCAAGAACATCCGCTGGCCATACGACACCTTTCTTTGCTCGGCTAGCTTTCTTTGTTGCTCAAGTTTTGTCGGAGGCCCAACTTCAAGGTCACTATCCGAGGCATCGTCGTGCGTGGCCACAGACTGTGTTTGTAGGATACGTAGCTTATGATCACGGAGCGCTTGTTCCTTGCTGTTTGCTTTTTCCGTGGGATTCCCTTTGGTTCCAGGGATTGTACCGATATTGGACGGCCCATCTGAATCAGATTCTTCCATAGAGGTACTTAAAGTCCTTGTATCGTTAAGAAGATGAGGCTGAAAACCAGGAAAGTCGTTGAACGGAGAGTTCAACTGCTTTGAAGTTTGTGGCTGGCAGCTCCTGTAATTTTGATCATCAAGGGAATCAGGAGACGGAAGGAACGATGTGACCCACAAGAGTTTCGCTTGAACACCGCTCAATAATGTCCTAATACTTTTCTCTTGAATGGTTATTTTGTTGATGGATATTTCTTGCCCTGCGGCCAACCGTGCACGTTCTCGGGCTATCTCCCGGCGTTCTTTTTTCGTCACTGGCTATGTCGCATCTTGAGAGCTAAACGATGAAATCAATGGGAAGACGGCTTTACCTTGATCCTTCCCTTCTTCTCCCTTGGGCCGAGTTTGCCATGAGATTGCGCGGCATCCTCAGAGCTACGTGTATGTTCCTCTCCTGAAGACAATGGTACCATGGTTTGCTTCGATGCAGATGATGGAACAGAAATCACATCATGATGGGACGTGGGAGGACTAGATGTTCGACGTGAATTAGGCGTTGTTAGTGGATGAGGGGAAGGAGACTGAGGAGAAGAGGGACAAATAGGGCGTTTGTCTTCATTCTGTAAAACATTTTCTGATATTAACATATTTTTTCGAATTCGTAGTCGGTTGGATAAGGCTCCCGAGGAAGATACACGAGAGGACAAATCACCAGATGTAGGTTGTAGGATTGTAGTGAGAAGCGACAGAGAATCAGGAGAAACATTTCCAGGTGACCCATCTGACGACGGTTCCGCCTTGCATTGAAAGTCTGGATGGTTGTCCATCAGGGATGTCGTTGATGGAAACTCAGAGGCATGTTCAGAAGTTTCTCGAGTTAAGACATAGCTGCTCAGATCATCTATTCCATCTATTTCCCGCATCTTTTCTCTCCAGCCAAATCCGATATTGGGTTGTCTGAAAGAACTTGACGATACATCACGATTGATACCTCCTTCGTCACTGTCCACTGATCCTGACGGTTCCGAAGGCGGAATCTCGTCTGACAGATTCTGTGGACCTGTAAGTAAGATGTTATCCCGTGAGCCCTGCTCAGAAAGGAGAGGATCATCAAGTTCATCGCGTCGGCGACCATAGGTCCTCGCGGTGCGCTTGATGGGTACAGGCGATGACACCAGCGAAGGGGGAGAAGAAGCCAATGTAGAATTAGCGACAACAGAAAAGTTCCTAGTGAGCGCCATCGGGGTAGAGAATAGGACAAGGAAAGATGAAAGAGAACAAGAGGAATGTGAGCCAACGACCAAAGTGACTACATTGTGACAGGACGCGTTAACAACACATATCAATCATCGCGTCCCTCGTGATCTGACGCGTCTACGTGAATGAGATCACCATCCTTCTTCCAGAACCATCATTGTCAAAGTCTTGGACACGTTATAATGCCTCCTTACAGCTCTCTCGTGAACTAGAAGGTTCCCTGTCCCTTGACAGCTACCTTTCGGTCCTCTGTGCCTACCACGGGAACCTCATTCCGTCAAAGGCAAGGAGAGGTCCTATGATCTCAAAATGCCCCTTCATCTTCCTCCAAGCACCGATTCGAAAATGGTGATAGGGTATAGTCAGCGTGTTTGTATGCAGGGATTGCCTTGATTTTTGAAGAAATGATTGTTATGATATCTACCTGAAAGGAAAAGCGGCACAGATGCTCCCAGCGGTGTGGAAAGATTGTTCGTGGTTTTTCGTTATCCAGGAGCTTGAATTGTGAGATACGGCTTAACCTGTACTTTGCAGGCACGATTATGATTTAATAACGTCATAAACAAGCTTGACTACCGAATTGTATATGGTGAATTGCAGAGGGTTTGCACAACCAAAAAGTCTTTTCCTGACTTTGAAATAATACACAAAGCAGATTCAGTACAAATTGAGTTCAGCCCACCCAGCTTTGGTCTCGCTTATGATATAGAGTCCCAGAACGTCCAACAAGATCTGTTTCAAGGGGCTTTGGTCTCAAAATCTCTGACTCTCTGAAAGCTCCTGAGCGCCTTGCACCAGAAGTCCGGATCCAGAGCGACGCTTCTCGTCAGAATCATGGCTGCATTCTACCTGCTTATCTTGGCTTCTACCTTCGAGTCCTCATATCATTATCCATCTCACTAAACGTGATCAAAATTAGATGTTATCTTATCTGTCTTGCCTGTTGTCGCACGGGGCATTATCCACCGTTTTCCATATGTGATTTTCTTACTACCTTTAGCTCACGGTTGACGCGAGGCATCTCGTTAGCCATGCTGATACCTCCTGCTTGGCTGCGACATCGCACGGCTTTCATTTCCAACTTGTACCCCCTCAATTCAACAGTGATCCTAGACTCGCTCAACAGCACGTTTGCAAGCATCTGAACAGTCCCGCTCACTATTTTCTATAGCCACCAGAGTCGTCCGTTTCCGTAGTCAAGTCTGTATAGAAGATGCAATATTTTTTTCTGTCACTCTGATCCAAGCAACCTGGAGACTGGTCATCCACTATCCCAATATGATTGGAGTCCAGATCTCATCGATTCCTTGATCTCGTTCTCCTTGACACGACCTTAAGGCAACGTCGAGGGGTGCCAACACCTTCACTTACTGCATTTCGTTCTTCCTATTTAAGGGTTGTTTCTGAATCTGTGTTTCTCGTCCTTTGGCTTCCATTATCTGTTGCCCGGCAAAAACTTGCTGAACTTGCTATCCTGTCCCTATCTTTTGCGTACTCTAGGCAATGACCTACGCTGCCACCTACGATGGAGGATTCATTCACTCCCTGTCCCGCCGCCCATCAATAGGCTATGGAGTTTCCGCTCCAACTGCCTATGGAGGTTATACGGAATCAGGGTTACGGGCAAGTGTCATCTACTCCTACAGTGCAGCAATTGGCATCAGACTAATCATCATTCTAAATACCCAGTATTCCCACTCCCCGTCTACCATGCATGTTCCTCAGCCGAGTGTCGCCGTCGTTCCCCATAGCAGAAGGTTAAGTGGCCCTTGTAAGTTTCAAGTTCGGTTTCGTCCTGTCCTCCAATTCAATGAGTTTTTCAGTAGGTTATGACGATATCCACGGCCATACAGATGCGCCTTACTATGATGATGGCATCTATGGAAGATATTCATATTCTCGACCGGTCACTCCCCACGCTTTAACACATGCTACTCCTTCAACCACGATCACAGTTCCTCCCCCGTCTATGCGTCACCGGACTTACTCTGGTGTTTCCTATGTTTCTCCCCTCAATGGGAGAGAGACTTATTCTCACTATAAGCATGGTGATCGTCCAGGGACTCTTAGTATCAAGTTCAAGCGCAAGGGTGCTTTCATGGCCGGCATTGGACTTGATGAAGCTCAGTCACACATACGTCTATCCAACAATGATGCATATTCTTTGCATGACCTCCACGCTGACTCAAGAGGCAGAATCTTGCTCAAGGTCAAGGTGAATAATTTCTTATTCTCTTTCAAGCCCATCTCTGTCCTGAGCTGTGTAGTGGGTAGGGTACTCTTCGTTGACTTACGAAATCCCTTTGAATGCTTACGACGGAAGAGTTGATTTGTCCACGCTGGCGAGACGAGTGTCGAGGGCCTGTGTTCATTATTTACAGGTAGTGTAGGCATACAAGTGCAGTTTGCCGATGAGCTGACTGATTCCTCCAGGCAAATATTAGTCCAACTCTCTGGAATCGAGTGGAATTGCATCACCTTGAGGAGATTTCGTATGGTGTCTGGCAACCCATGCTCTCAACTCATTGATTCTACTTGAGGCTGGCTATCAACTCCTCAGAACGATGTATACGCACGCGTACATATGGGTTGCTGACTGTCGTAGTTGAGGCTTGACTTTTTCGAATTTTCTCCAAAGGTACAGAAGTTTTATTCATCTTAATTAAATTTATCATAAGGAATGCAATGCAACGACAATCTCATCCAGGTGAGAGGGATTGTCAAGCTGTAAATGGATTGCATTGGCAAATTACGCCCTTGATCGCAAAACTTGCAATGCTGCCAATTACCAGTCCTCCAACCAGGAAAAAGTTGGCGATAGTTGCCGCAACATCCACATCTTCTATACGGCCCTCGAGATGTGTATTGTGTTCGAGCGATGGGGCACTCATCATACATAAGCTTGAGACATAGCCATTCGACCAGCCAAACAAGAGCAGAATAAACATGAAAATAAAATCTGAGTTGATGACAGGAGGGGTCAGCATCATGCGGGACTGGCGTTGGACATTGGACATCAAAAACAACGGGATGAAAAGGACCCGGGCAAGTGACATGGCAAGTAGTCGCCTGCAAGACCAGACACGTAAGGCAGGAAAGGAACAGGCGTAACGGCCTAAAAGATCTCCAGTATTCATTACAAGGAAGTGAATAGAGGTGAATAGCAGAGGGTGTATCCTGAGGTTTACTGGCATGACATAGATGGTGATAGAGGGGAAAACGGCCTGTGCGGCGAACAGTGAGCGATCTGTCTGTGTACAAGAGAAAAAATGCATACAAGAGTAGTCACAAAGACGCACATCACTGCAACTTCATACAGAATATTTAATTTTGCGATCCGAATAACCTGTCGTCTCTCATCTCCTTTTCCGCATCTGCCTCGTGAGACTGCTTGGGATGACACGACAATTGAAGCATCAGGTTGGGATTTGGCGGCTAGCTCCAGTGATCCTACGATGGCCTTGTATGAGGGCGACCTGATAAGCCAAGTGTGTGCCCCAGCACTCACGACAAGAAAAAGAGTCGATAAAGTAAAGAAAGTGAAGGCAGCCCGCTCTTCTGCGGAACCGTCACTAACAAGAGTCGCTGCCTTGCCCCAGGTGGACAACATGGCGCTTGCCACCTGAAGACTACTAACCACTACAGCTACTGCCGCTTGGCCTGTCATCATTGATTGAACAGACTCTGATCCATACAAAGAAGCAATGGCGACGACGGCTGTTTGAAGGTATGCCCCAGCAGCATTTTGGGCGGCGCCGTTCAGTATGATGAATACAAAGAATAATCCGGAGGGAAAAATGAAGTAAGTGCTGATGGTGAATAGGAATATCAGTACGATAAGGCAAAAAATGCTCGAGCGTGTTCTCTGAGAGGGACTAGTCTGCGTAAGATGTAAGGCACATTTGACCCTAATTTCAGCAACTAGTACCTACTCGCTTGGAAGTTACCGTTGCGTGGGCGAGGAAAAAGAAGTTCGATGCAGTACAGGCAGTCGCGAGGTACGAAGCAAAGGTGCGCTGAAACTCTGAGCCCGCCAGCCGCTCAGCAAAGTATGGCATTGCAGTGATGATAACTGTCCTCAGTAAGTTTAGAAACACATGGCAGATGAACTGCACGAAGTATACTCGCCATTCCAGGGTAGTAGCACTGAGCACCCCAAAATATAAAATATCCATTGTACCTTCGTGTGAGCCGCACTTTCCGTTGATAGTCTGGCATCGACAGCGTCTTCTGGCTGGTTCAGAGAATATGTCTCCGACTCAATGCCTTGCGGTATGGGATGGTACAGTGCCTCAGTAGATGTAGAACGAGACCGCACCATACTGGCTGGAGTGTAAGAGCAGAAGTATCAATATTAAATTTAGCATCAGAGTGAACCTAGTCAGATCTGGCTATCTTTGATCCTTCCCTGAAAAGTCCTAGACAACGTCAACGTGATGTTTCTTGTACTCTCTTTTGTGTTTTTGTTGTTTGCTATCGCGGAATCTTCCAGAAAAACCTTCGGCAATAATTTGAACGACGATGTGTTCACGGTCCCAAAGCAACCAATTTGTGTAGGCAGCAGACTGATGGAAAGAATTCAGGATAGGTAGGGCCACTGATGGTTCTTGACACTGTCGGGAGAGAGGCAAAAATAACCAGACAGACTCCCTTAGCTTTCTATTGGAACACCCACTGACTAGCATCTCGAAAACATCACAAGAAAGTCACTCTGATGAAATTGTCTAATTATTTTTCGGGATAACTTGATTTTTACCTTCCTCAAGCTCCAACGCCGTCAGGGCGCGCCGCCGTTGGAAGTCCTTTCTGGCTCTCCTCGCAGTTTTGCGTTCGAGATTTGCCATCTCATCCTTGTGCTTCCATCTCATCTTTTTTCTCTCTTGCCGCTCTGTCTTGAGTATCGAACGCCACTTAAACAAAGCCTCTGCGCGGGCTTCTTGAGGCGAACGCCCATTCAGGTGTTTGACCTCATATGTCAACATCTCCTTACGCATCGCCTTGACGCGAATTTGATATTCTTTAAACCGCTTGAGCTTCTTGGCCCTCGAATGAGGATTGGACAATTCTTTGTGCAGAAACGGTTCAACGGGAGCACCATCGCCTACAGTATTTTCCGAATGGGGGTTCATTATCGAAGCGAGAAAGGCATCTTCCGATAGTCGAGGAAGAAGCCCAGTGATAGAAGGTGTGAACCTTGGGAGTTCATAAGTGATCTTTGAAACGATATCGTGGGTTGCATCATAACTGGAGGCTAGTTATACATGTTATGCATGAGTGGAAGAATGACAGTTAGGTATCCACAGATACATACGTTCCGATATTTGGGCTTTCGGTGCTTCTGGCCACGGAATGAGATGTCGTTCACCCACAGATGATGGCAGGCGAGGCACTGTACTTGTTGCAAAGCGTTGCCAATCAAAGCGTTGGAGGAAAGGGTTCCAGAATGGCTCTGAAGTGCCAAGTCTTCGGGCGAAAACCCTTTGAGATGCAGTCAGCCTGTAGACCAAGCCATAGAAGTGGGTGCAAGCCTACGGCGTGTTTTGAGATTCCATACTTTTGGAACCGAGCGGCGATGATAAATTATAGTTGCCGATGAACAGCTGACACCTTGAATAATGGTAATTTCTGTTGCTTTTTATCTTGTCATCGTTCCCAGGCTGTTCAACGAAACGGGTATCAGGTCAAAGAAAACACAAAAGTAAGATAAGCTAACCATTGAAGTTCCTTTCACAAAGACCCTGTTGCTAACTTTGTTGATACTTAATACTTCGTACAACGTATTGGTCTTGTCCCCTAGAAGTCGAATTTGGTCCCCAGGTACCACGTTCCAGTATTTTATTCTGTCTTTGGGTCGGACGGATTTGATTTTTGGGTCTTGCATGCTGGTCCGCTTCAACCATTTCTTGGGAAAACCTTCCATGTGCCGAAAATTTGTTGTCCATGGTGAGGTGAGTGCACCATGAATCAGCTGCTGACGTGTCAGTCCAAAACGAGCCATATAATGTTAAATTATAAAGTCGAATGACTAAGTAAGACAGATTTCTGAGGATCGCGTTGGCTGTTAGATTGAGGAAAACAGACCAGGCCCAATAACACCGGAAATAGGTATCACGTGATAATATTTATATTTATCGTCCCGAGTAGCGTCTTAAAAGCTCATTTTAACAACCTGATTTATAAGATGGAGAGATGTAATTCACTAGCGTAACAAGTTCATTATCCAACTGGGACGGTTGACTTCGAACTGTTCCATGTGCTTGGGGGGCTTAGGTCCTCAGATTCGAGAGTCTAGATGTCTCGGTGTCAGAAGAATGTGGGCCACCAAAGGCATGTATGTGCCTACCTCAAGAAGCACACCAAGGACTTGATCAACCTCTGAAGGACGAAAGCTTCCGCCAGATGCAATCAGCCTCCTGTACTCTCCCATCCTCCCAGTTGTACCTGCTTCTGTCTGAAAAGTCACAAAATTGTCAAACATAGTCTTCCGCCGCTTTCTGTATTCTATAATTTCTTCTCTTAAATGATCACACGCCTTGCTCAGCTCCTCTGGGTCTACTGGTATATTTGAGTGGAGCTCGACCAAATCGGAAATATCCTCCGTTGCCTTCCGTTTACCTTTGGCCTTCTCCCCAACCGATGATTCGCCATCATCAATATCACCATCGATATCATATTGAGCAGTAGCTTCTGTGACAACCAAATCACCGTTGGCCACATCCCGGATTTGCTTCTCTCGAACTTCCTCATCCTTGATCCATTTCTCCCATCCCAATCGGTATCGCCTCCCCATCTTGAGCAGTAATTCGCCTTCGAGACCATTTAGTGATTGCTTGGTTTGCATCAAGTTTTCTGCTTGTGACTTGAGCTGACTAACTGTCCGCTGACTCTCTAAGATCTCCGTTTGTATATTGGTTAACAATGCTTGGGCCTGGTTCATATCTCTTTCTTTGTCGCGAAGTTCCTGGTCGAACGACGCAGCCAGGCTATCCAGCATCTTAGCCATGTCGTTGATACATCGCGTACTTGCACGTTGGGCAGCTATAGAATGATGAATTGCAAGGCGATCACCGTTCGCAGGGACAAAAGTAAAGTTGAGGCCTGTTTGTGAGGGAGGGAACGCTGCTTGCGCATTTCTGAAGGACATTGAGGTAGCACGAGAAGTAGGGATGGGGGAGGAACGAAATTTCTCATCCTCGAGAATATAATCTTCCGCACTTTTACCATCACCATTCACCACTTTCGGATCAGCACCGTGGTCAATAAGCAACTTGACGAGACGTTTGCTACGACATCTGGCTGCCATTGTCAGCGCTGTCTCACCATCCTCGTCTTGGAAATTGATGACGTCGGCTAATTCCTTGGGATAACCAGCCAGTCGACCAAGAATGATTTCCATGTAATATCTTGCCGCATGTGTCTTCCCCTTCGTCATGGCCACGTCCACCACATGATGAAATACAGTACGATTATAATTGTCAATATTGAGTGTTGAACGATGCAAAAGTTCATGAAGCTCTTGAAACTTCCGCACATCATAGTTATTGGCAAACATTACACTGCGCATAAGGGCAGTCTGTCCAGCTTTGTTGACTTTGAATATGTCTGCGCCAGCTGTCAAGAGTAGTTTGACTATTCGGATACGACCCATCGCACATGCCCAATGCAACGAAGTATGCCCGTCATCGTCAATAGCCATATTAGGATCGAAGTCTGAGGGCGGGTTGATGAGAACAGAAGGTATTTGGTTAGAGTCCGAAATGAAGTATTCCAGAATTTGATCTCCGTATGTTCTCGCTTCGTTGGTGCCGTTCAACTTTGATTCATCTTCAGATATACCCTCGTATCTGACCTCTCCACTTCGACGATAACGACGTCTCCGATCTGATATGTGGGTATCATCATCTGCTAGGTTCGCATGGGAATGCCTAGGACTGTTGATAGGTGAAGGTGTGCGAGAGCTTGACGACGCTTCTGATGGAGACGGAGTCATCGAGCCGTCTTCTGAGCCCCGCCCAGACAGACTATCACGGTCTGAATCACCGTCAACTATCTCTTGAGTATTTCTTCGAGTAGATCGCGTACTAATCAGAGAGCCACCAGCACTCTGTTCTCCAGGTCCACTCCGCCGAGAGGGTTTCGTTGCACTTCCAGTGTTAGAAGCGAGGTGTTTCGGCGCAAGAGGCGGGCTCTTGGCAGCAGGTTGAAACTCGATAATGGGCCGTAACAGCTGCTCGCAATTATATTGTTTGGCCAACGCGAGACCTCTATCTAAGGGGATCCAAGTACCTATCCCGAATTTTGGTGAGACCTGTTGAGAAAGATTCAAATGACACGTACCTTGATACTTGCCATAACCCCCCTGTACTTTTTCGTGAGTTCCCTTTTGGACTTCACGTTCCAACACCCGAGTACGCTGTGGCTTATCAAAACCAGCAACTTTGAGAATTTGTGTCGCGTTCAGCCAGGAGTCGTCTCGCCGCCGCATCACCGCAACACCTTTACACATCCTAAGTACACATCCTTCAGAAATGCGCGTATATCTCCGTGTACAACTTACATCTCAAAGACGGGAATGCCACTGTAGGTAGCCTATAGATTTCGTCATCAGCTGAGCTTGAAGGGTACGTTAAAGTAGTCCTTGTGTACCTTGAAGATCTGAGCGTCGGGCATGAGTATATCAAGAAGGAGCCAGAAAAACCCTAATAGAGGCAGTAGTATCGTGTGAGGATGTAAGTACACCAGTCGGGTTCCAGACTAGGTTGTGAAGCAACACAGACAAACAAGGACCTTTCCAACTATCCAACTATCTCCCATGCAGCCACTTTCCAGGAGCCATATTCACCTACCATAGAGATTTATGAGTGAAGCAGATATCATACAAGGCTATCACTGTGCCTATGGCTCAGCTTTTAACCTCTACTAATTCTGAATGGATTTGGATTGTGTTCAAGTCAGTCTACTACACTCCCTTCCCTCAACAGTCTATGAAATCAGTCTGCTATGTTCTCTTCTCTCAACAATCTGTGGAGTATTACATTGTCAGTCTGATATACTTCTTTCCCTCACCAGTCTAGAGTATTACATTGTGTTGAAGTCAGTTGTTTAGACAGAGACAGAGGTTTATTGGAATACCAAATGCTACACTCAAAGTTAGGTCTTGTTTGTAAAGATCTCAAGTTAGGGTTAACTCAAGGTCCTACTTGATGTCAGAGTTGACAAGGAGAACTTGTTCAATTGCTCTACTACTTATATAGTTTAACTATTTGCATATGTTTATATAGCAATTGTATTAGTATTGAGTCATAGATATGTTTATTCCAGTATCTGTTAATTTATTTGTTAAAGTATAAGTATTGAGTCATAACTCCCTTGCTGCTTATGTAAAACAAAATAAAGGGAAAAGAAAAGAAAAAGAATATAAATATTGACTTAGCCATGGTGGTTGTCACAAACTCCATTTGGACCTATCTCCACAAATACTAGATCTTTTTTGATGATCTAAGTTGCATTGGAAAGCCCTCAAGAAGACCTTTCCAATGATGCTAGGGAGCCCTCGACACCTTAAAGAATCCACCAAGAGATCAACTGATCAGTAGTCACTAAACACTAAATCACTTATATTTCAGGAACCAGTGATTGTGGACATTTGCTTTTGATTGCATTATAAAGCTCTCATCAAGACAATCCCATTGGCTATAAATAGAATGTGAGGCGTTAAGTACCCACAGAGATAGACTGTCCTCAATGTTGTAATATAAGGCATTACTGATTACCCATAGATAATCATCTGTCCTTTTCTAGAACAAAGGATAGCCCTAATCAGGTTAGGTTATTGCTATTTCTATCACAAAAGGACTGCCATATATAGAACAATAGGCAGTAGTTAGGTGATGGTCTGTCCAGGTATACAGACTATCTCATTTTTGTATATAAGACTCCCCAGT
>Ga0153986_1000016_pt1 | contig 44281 bp, 40 predicted proteins | sample TSGA070MetaG_FD_104724 | JGI IMG/M metagenome (GOLD analysis project Ga0153986, IMG submission 104724) | Attine ant fungus gardens microbial communities from Georgia, USA - TSGA070 MetaG | ecosystem: Host-associated > Fungi > Mycelium > Unclassified | place: USA: Georgia, Alexander Wildlife... | reverse complement strand
TACATTAAATGGCCACGAATTGATTATTATGTGGCCAACGTAAATACAAAGCGCCAGTGAATGTGGCTGTTCAACAAATCTAGTGCGTCTAGTTAATGGGGACTCGAACAGGCTCATCTGTCTGAGCATCCGGTGCACGTAGCGGTTTTTGAGATTTGGTCGTAGCCATAGAAGATGGCTCGTGCTAATTGGAAAATGTTCAATTCCTCATGAGGGGGAAAAATAGGATGACTACGCACATGAGAATCGGTCAATTTCAACTCTCTAGCGAGGTCATCCGCTGTACCGTCAATTTCTCGAGTACATTTTCCAGAGTGCAACACACGAGAGCCAATATCATTCGTGGGGATCGCGTTGTGTAAGATGCCTCCCTTTTGGAGAAAGTGTTCGATCGGGACGGCGTTGTGGGTTTGAGATTGATGAATGATAGGTGCGTCATGCGAAACTTCGTGAATTGGAATGGTCGTGTGGATGGTCTGACGATCGATCGCTGGAAAGGATAATCATGAGATTTACTGAACAAGGTGGAAACGATGGAAAGGACGGACTCTCTTTCTCGATGATGGGCTGGATGATGTGATGAACGTGGTGGTGAACCGTCTCGTGCACAGTGACACCTTTATCAATAATGGTGCGCTCCCGGTCAAGGTGCGTCTGTTAAATCGTCAGAGGCTATACGCAGGATATCTGACAGACCTCGTACGAGTGTATCATGATATTGCTGAACTTGGCTGTCGAACAACGAATTGTCTTCAAGATTATTCACGTGAACCTCGCGTACGTTGGTCACAGGATGAATCTACAATTAAGTGAGTCATCCGCTGAAAAAGAAGATGCTAACACATACAAAGTCTCGAATTTGTTCTGTAAGGGTCTCTGAGGCGATGACTGGTTGAATATGGTGCTGAATGTGGTGGACTATGATGGATTAGCCGAGTTGCCAGAACAAAGAGATGACATAGACCAACTGTGACGATCAACTTCTTTTACGCGTGCAACTTCTTCTGTCTCGAGATGACGTATGCGTTCATGAGTGATAGCTTCAGACGAACTCAGTACTGAATCATCTGGTGCGAGAGAGGGACAAACGATTTAATTGATTAGTGTCTTCCTGGGCGGCACCAGAAGGCATGATGTCGCGAGCATTGTGCCTTGTGTGACCATGTTCGTGGATGACCTCAAGAGCTACAATCCACTTTTAGAGTGTGTCATTATCAGATTACAGATTAAACGTACCGTCCGGTCGGACGTGAGTGTGATGCTCCGATCCCTGCCTGACAAGCCTACCCTGATCAATGGTTGAAACATTTCCTCGGGTGCTAGCCACGGGAGCGGCTTGTCCTGGAGATGAAGCCACTACAACACCACTTCGGTCAGTTGTACGAAGACCTGAACCCAAGCCCTGCGAGGGCTCTGCTGCGTATTGTGCACGATCACGATCCGTGACTACACGTTGATTTTCTGGTAATTGTTCTGGTAAACCGATGAATGTCCCGTGTAGGCAACAACATACCTTGTTCACGAACTCTATCATAATCAGCGTCGTAGTCAGACACTGGTTTACCTGACGTCCCAGGGCCCGTTCCTGGAGGAAGTTTTTGGCTGCCCATTGTGCCTCTACGAGAAGCAGATGTGGAATCTCCATAATGCTTCTTGCCGTAGTCCACAGCGTCAGATGTGACACCTCTGGCCTCAGATTCAGTTGGGCCAGATGAACTAGTGAGATTCTTGAATGCACTGGAGATGCGCGCTGTATGTATCCGCCACCATTCAGTGAGAGCACTACGCCCTGAAGATGCCAGACAAACCCATTGACTGATCTGAAAGTAAGGAAAGAAGGCTTGCGAGTGGCGCAGTTATTGAGATGGTGCTATATAGGTGGGGTGTCTTTGGAGTTACGAATCCATTGGGGTCCAGCAATCGGGGCGAGTGAAGTCAGGGAGAAACCCTGGAGAAACGTTCCATCGGACAGAAAGAGGAGTACTTTCCTAGGATCTTTTATCTGCAAAAAAAAATTCTACGAGTTCATATAAATATATTTGCATGCCCTTGTTATCTGTTCCAAAGTTGAAGGATCATTTAGTTGCTAATCTACAGCGCAACGGGAATTTTTAACTTAACTTCAACCTCCTCTGTAAATAAAATGTAAGTAAAACATCAATCGGTGGTTGGTAAGCTATGACGTAACCTGGTGAAAGAAGTGACAGAAGTGACAGTAGTTTATTTTGGGGACCTGCTAGAGACGGGTCCGTGTGATTATATAAGCCTTGAAGATGACTTCTTTGGTTTGTTGTCACGCAAAGCAAAGGAATTGAATCACTATTGGCACTCATATTGTTTGTTGTCAATGCTAATTGAGTGCCGCATGCCGTTCCATGATATCATTTGCTAAGTAAAAACGGTGACCAATGACACTGCTGCTCACTTGTGTACCGTATCTAAATGCTATCATTATTTTTCCAATGCTTATCTAGCAGGTCCCTTTATCTTGTCATTTTGTCATTGTTTACGTAACCTCTGCTTGGCTAGATATTCCTGCGATGAGCAGCCCATCTACAGATGCAGTGGGGAACAACATAAGCTTACCTTAGGACCTAGCTAGCTCTCTTATCTAATCAGGGTCAAGCACACATTTCATAGAGACCCAGTAGCTCTTCTATTCTTATATTCATGGCAGTATAGACCGTGATGTTTTATGATGTCACATTATAACTCGAGGATCTGTCCGGTTCTGCGAGTTACTTGTGAAGTTCAACACTCTGTAGCGTAAGAAACATAAGAACGCGTAAGGTTAGTATTTTGGTGACACCTCAGTACAAAATTATGACAGAGCTCGCACAAAGTAGGACCGACTATTTTCCCTGGGAAATTTATTGCAGGACATATCTAAAGTCGCAGAAGTACAAGAGATACCTTTTACTACTTGAGGCGGCTACTGAATGGGGTACCCACATATGGTATCCTTATGTTTGGTGATCAAACTAGAAACCCAATGAAGTATTTGGCATAAAGGGTCTTCATCATTTTGTTTTTGTCGCTGCCTTGTCCTTCCAATGGAAATGGTTGCCTGTCCAGAATTTGGCTTATACTTCTCCATTTCTGGCTTACATATGACTTACATATGACCCGCTCTCTGCGAAGTTCTGAATGAATAATAATGAGCTCTGCACTGGTTGCTGTGTCGTTTCTTTGTTCCGTCGTTCTATCACTCTTTATCGTTCTCCATTGTGTACGAAGAAATGTACCAAAACTTGCACTCGTATCGTGGTTGTTATGCTGTAACGTGGTTCACAGTGTTGGTGCGTCAATCTGGGCCTCCAATGTCGACCTTAGGGCGCTGGTGTGGTGCGACTTGGGTACGAAGTTGTTTCCTTTTTCATGTCCGATTTTCTAAGCTCTTGATATTCAGTTACAAAACTTGTCCTTGCCACCACTATCGCTGTGTCAGGGGCATGTATATGCATCGCCCATCACCTTGAACTAGTTTCGTCTTCCAGGAACTTGCCAGACACGCTCAAGGCGTTCAGAAATCGAAAAATTTCTTATCTAATTATTTGTTATCTTATTCCTTTCCTTTACATGGCACTTCGTACGTTTAACAATTCCCCAAAGCTCCATAGCACAGCTGACCTCTTGAAAGACATCATCGGTCAGGATCACAGGTTTAATTTGGTCCAGGGCATTGGATGCATAGCATCTGTCCATCCTTCGGCCGTTGCATCTGTGGTGGTGTGGTTGCCCCAGACCCTGATGTGTATCCTCTCTTTCGTGCTGCACGGTGAATATCATTGGAAATCACTAAGATCCAAAATTCATTGACTGTACCAGGAATTGCTGTTCATAACTTTTCTCGCCACTCTTTTTCTCATTTTTCTGTTCATCTCGAATATCGTTCCCAGATGAATTCAAGTGCCTGGTTACGCACGTTCTCCATTTCGATGGCTATCATGGTGGTCAATTCACTAGTGATCCTCTTCTCAGTACTCTCACTGCCCATGTCGGATTCTTGGATTTCATGGCAACATGTGCATCTTCATCTTTCGGAAGTCTTCATCGTGACAGAAGAAAGACAGATCGCTGGCATCAAAATTCACTGGTGGGGTTTGCGTATGATTACAATGTGTTACATTTTTCTTGTTCTCGTCTTGGGTGAAGAAGGCCGGGTTATTATCGGACATCTTCGAGAAGGTGTAAAGAAAATATCACTGAGTGTTCCTTCCCTGATCGCTCCTCGGTAATTTACACCAGGCGATTTACGGCTTTGATTAACTTTGTCCCTCAAACAGATCCCGCCATGAAGACAAGACGCTGAGGCACCGTAATTTATTCTCTCCCCCATCTGATAATTCATCCTACAAGCATCCTATATCGCATGATTTGAGATCAGGCTGGGAGGACGATTCTTTCATAAAGCCTTGCTTTCTTTCAAGATTAAGTTCGATAGTCACTTGGAACAAGGGTGCAGCTCACGTCCCCTCGCTCACGGATCCTAGTCCTAGCCCCCGAACTGACGATTTTTTCCTAAAGGCCTCATTGGCCTACCTTGATCCGAATACAGCGAAATTTCTCAGGTGCAACACCCCTTTAGTTCTCCCCTCACCAGTTTACTGTAACCTAGGGAAGAAATACGGAATCAATCGTGGTCAGAAAATATGCCTGCTGTCCACCAACTCTACCTCTCCTGGATGTTAGAATTTCTCTGAACGTATCGCTGAAATGGCATGTCTGCGTCAATTCCTGCTTCGCTCTCTTCCAAGATGATTCTGTGTTTTGAGGCTGAAGTAGATTCAAGTTGTTCATCCACATTTTCAACGAGATGCCAGCTTTGTACATACTTTGCTTCTTCACTGGTATGATACCACTACCGTCTGTATTTGTCTCGATCTAGTCCTTGGAGCTCTATCTAGTGTAGCATATTTCAAATTTTTGACTTGATCATTCTCCTCCTATTGTCTCTGGTTAACACATCTATGTTGTCGTCATCAGTTTTTTGAAGCGGGCACTCTCCTTGGGTCACCAAGCCAATTTTTCTCCGCGTGAACCAGTGGTCGGTAGTACCTTGCTAAAAGAAATATACTCTACGCATTGGCTGAAATCACGAAATCTGTGGGAATCACCAGACCCTTCGGCGGTTTGTTTTTTTTCACCGTCACAACGTTGTTTTATCTAACTGCCTTGATCGTCTGAGGCCAGCGGATCTACTGTCCGGTGGCAATATTTCTCAAGAATTGTACAAATGCTGATTAACCCACCGCAACAGATCCGGTGATCCAAAGAATACGTTGTCAAGCCAGATGAACGTCTCTTGTTTGATCAGAATGCGAGTGCTTGGATGGTGCTGGGGAACTGGGTAGCGAGAAGGAGAGTCAAGATGTGCCTGTATCATTGCGATAGGTGACAGTATTTCTATACCTGATCCCAATGCAAGAATGTAGACAAGAATCAACTGAGCGACTAGCTGAGATATACAGTCGTCTGACTTGTCTGACGTCGATCTCCAGGTTACTGCAGTCAAGTCAGATGACTATGTATTTCAAGCATTGCTGATATCGATCCCGCGCCACAATTGAGTTTGAATATTTTGTACAGCACCTTGTGTCCAGAATTCTCCCATACATCTCAGCTAGTCGCTCAGTCGATTCTTGTCTACATTCTTGCATTGGGATCAAGTATGAGAAAATACTGTCACCTATCGCAATGGTACAGGCACATTTTAAATCTGATGTAACATGTCCAACAACAAGTGTTCGTTCATATTCTGTGCAACGCATCATTTTCAAAACGTCGAGAATTCTACTTGACTTTATAAAACTCTGACTTAAAAATTAAATCTGCGAGAAAGGCGAAAAGAAATTTCATCTGTTCCCAAAGTCATGGTGATGCCAGAAGCTGCAGTCTGCACTGCAAACGTATTATGGTAAATGACCACTTGAACTCCCCAAATTTCTGGCCAGAGAAGTTATGTACGGGACAAATCAATCTACCCACAATTATTCATTCAGCCAGGGCTATTGGGTCTTTATCACCTTTCCCCTCCAGATCCAATTTCCGTTTCCTCCCAGGCATTTCCTTCCCACCACCGAATCCAACACCTATTTTTTGTCTCAATACGTTCAAGTCCTGTTCAGCTTCTTCCGCCCACTCAAGAACCAGATGTCTCCCGAGTAAGTGTGTATGTCGTAGTGTACTATACGCATTCTCGGCCTCATGCCGAGATACGAATTCTAAAAATGCGAATCCACGGGTTCGGGCATCGAATTTTTTTGGTAGTCTGACTGATTTCAAGTGACCATGGGCACTGTTGCATGGAGCGGATTTTCAAGTCAATTCACAGGTTAGAGATGAAGAGCAATGTGATACATGCCTAAATAGATCACGGATGTCTTTCTTTGTAGCTTCGAACGGCACGTTCTTAACAATGAGCTTTGTAGTCCGACTCTTGGAATTTACACCGTCTTGATCTTTGAATGACGTATCTTCTTCTGTACCACGACCTGCAAACTTGACGTGTAAGGAATGACCATCCAGAACGAAGCCTTGTATACTCTTGAACGCCTTCTTGGCGTTTTCAACGTCTTTGAATCCTATAAAACCATAACCCATGCTCAAACGTGGCCCGTTTAGGTTCTTGGGATCAGGTTTCGTTTGTATTCGAGCGAACGAAAACGACGGAAGATGTTGAAAGACCCGTGTGAAACGTTCTTGAGTGGTCACAAACGAAAGGTTCTTGACATAAAGGGTCGTGCCGCTGCTGTACGATAGGTCTTCATCGATTATGGTAGTCGACTCTTGTTCAGGTATCTTGACAACCAGTGGCTGAGAATTTGACATTGATGAGGTCATCTGCACCGGTTCATCTGAGAACATATCGAGAGGACCTTTCTCAAGATAAATGATTGAGTTTCCAAGACGCCGATATGCCACAGCTTTGAAAGCCTTAGAGGCTTCATCTGGACGTACAAACTGAACCACAGCCATTGTACCAGCTGGAGGCACAAGCACTCGACCAAGTTCACCATGAGGTTGAAAAAGGTCACGTATCTGTTCAGATGTTGTTCCGTACGGGATGTTCTTGACGAGTATAGTGGTATCGGATCGAGCTTTAGAAGAGAATGACGAAAGAAGTACGCCTTGTGATTCGAGATATGATTTCGTCTCCTGGATGATATGCGTCTCGGCAAGAGCCAGTTTGACAGCAGCATTATCGCCATTCTCAGGATTAAGAATTTCAGATTTGTTGATGTTCATACGATCGGCTATTGATGACGCCACAGCATCACTCTATAGGCCAAGATGACCAATGCATTTGAGAAAGTAATTTGCGTCTGGACTCACGTTCATGTACAGCATGCTCCAATTGAATTCTTTACCAGCCATGCTTTTTCGTTTAGCCTCCTTTTCTCCTTTCACTGTTCTCTTGCGTCCTCCATCTTCTTCAGTATGGTGAGAATTATGTCGGTCCTGAGCAGGGAGGATATGGAGAAGACGACCCTGGAAAGACTTCTTGTCGAGTGCTTCATAGGCTGAATAGGCATCTGAGCCAACCGTGTATGTCACGTAGGCCAAGCCTTTAGGGCGTTTTGACAAAGGATCAAGAGGTATGTGTACCTGTTATTATGAAAATCGTGAGTTAGAGTCTGGTAGGTGTCAATGAAGATTAGAGGGTCAGAACTACAAATTCTACTATCGATTTCCCAGAGGGTCAACATTACCAGAAGGTTCTGATGTCCCTATTCTATTTATCATCGCATAGAAGGAAGTTGCACAAGAAATAGGGCCCCACCTGTTGAAAGAGCAGTCAGCACCGGGTATTTAAACCAACGATTTGCAAAAAAGGTTCAGATTTTTTTCTACTATCGATTTCCCAGAGATCAGCATTCCCTAGAGTCTGATGTCCCTATACAGAAAGTATTCATCCCAAGAATCCCGCACAAGACTGCTATGCGAATAGATTCAGAGGGCATAAGATGGATAAGGTACTGACCTGTGATAGTTGACCAAATGTCTGGAAAAGCTCAGTCAGGTCGACTTCTGTGCAACTGAACGCTAAGTTTCGAAGGAACAGTCGACAGGTACGCATTATAGTCTCTTTTGTGGGATCCTGTGATGCCTCAGAAGCGGTGGCTTGATCCTAGATGCTTCAGTGGAGTTACAAATGAAATTTAAGATGTGTACAAACTTTTACATCGTCCTTTTTCCCCGGGCTTCCATCCTCCTCCTCAGACTGTTCGAATATCTTATCAACTTTATCAATGTTCTGCGACATTCGCTGCTTCATCCACTCCAAATCTGATAGGGTAGCGGAGCTCATAAGAGGCTGGTCTCCATATTCTGAAAGTGGAACAGATTGTTCCACTCGTGGTTCATTTGCCCATGTAGGACCCTTTTGTGTACGTTGTTGCATGACACTCAGGAACTCCTCCACCTGTGCAGAAGATTTGTCTTTGTGGGTAGTTTGTTCAGATTTTGATTCCTTGTTGGGCTTGACCTCAACATCAGTTGGGGAGGGCCCAAGCCTTGGTCGCTTATTAGGCCGACCAGGTCCATCCTTTAAGCCCTGCATTCTGAGGGTCAGCAATCTATGACTTCGGACTGAGAAGAGATTGGGGAATAATGTACGTCAACGGGGGTCACATGTATCCGAGTAGAGTCAATAAACGTTCTGTCGAACCAATTTTTCGCAGCAGAAGCTTCTTCATCAGTTTTGTAGCCAACGAAGCCGAATCTTCGAGATGTACCGTCGGGCTTGAAAGCAACTTGAACGTCTGTGAGGGTCCCTGGCGGACAACCTTTTTTTTCAAAGTGCTGGCGCAGCTGAACAGGAGTCAGGTAGGCAGGCAAGTTCTTGACCATTAACCGTGACATGGCTGCAATTGTCTGTTGTGCGAGTTATGAGTATCCCGAGCATGTTGTGGAGAAGAGAGAGAAGGATAACCGACCGTGAAAACGGAGCAGAAAAAAATGAACAGGTGATGAAATTCCGCTCGGCTATCGCCGAAAGGACGTGACTGTGACGTCTGCTACAGATCCATTGACACCTATGGCCTCGCAGTCCCTCTTTTCGGAAGAGAAAAACCCAAGAGGAATTCCCAAGGCGCCTTTTATTGTGAGTTCACGCCAGGTATAATAGACGTGATTGCTTACTGTCTTCAGGAGAATGTTGAAACCTATCTGGGAGGGCCTGATGCAGAGGTCGAAGGTCCGCTGAAACGATTTCAAGATGCTCTCGCGTACGCCGGTGTTGCCTCTGCGATGAAGTTTCCCTGATTGACGCTGAACGAAAGTGCAGAAAGTACCGATATATGGATGGTACTTTAGCCCAGCGACGAGCAAATCTTGAAGAAAAGATCCCGGACATAAAAAAAACACTTGACATGGTCGAGTTCATTCGAGATCGTCGAGTAAGCTTGATCCATTGTATTGAGAATATCGTTGTCTAAAACTGATTTAGGAAGGAAAGAACAGTTTGAGTGATAGGGATGATCTAGATGACTATGATGACGAGAAACTTGATTCATCGAAGCCTCTGACAACAACATATGAACTCAATGACACTCTGTATGCAGAGGCTGAGCTACAAGATAGCGATACGGTTTATCTTTGGCTTGGTGTATGTATCCTATATTCATGAAAGTCTTTTTAGCTTATCTGTTCCCAGGCTAACGTCATGCTGTCCTACAAGATTCCCGCAGCAATTGCGTTGCTTCACTCCAAATTGGAGGCTGCAGAGATGTCGATGCGAAATACGGTTGAAGACCTGGAATTTCTGCGTGAGCAGATCACGATGATGGAGGTGAACACCGCACGTGTCTATAATTGGGATGTGAAGCGCCGGCGGGAAAAGAGAGAGAGGACAAATTCAGACTAAATTATGGCTGTCGTGCAATGGATAATGCACGCAATGCTCTTTTTGTTCCATGGCCGTGTCTTTTGAAATGTATCGCTCCGCCAGACTAATTCCGTACGATACTGAAATGTGGTACGCCACTGATTTGACGTCTTTCATGTAAATGTAAATCTCTTTCAGATAATGTGACACATTACAGTCAATGCCCTTACATGCATTCAAAGTGTCTGCACACAAGATTTATTTTTGTAACTTGGTAGTGGGATTGCCTCCTTAGTTTTCTATCGAAGTTTGTATCAAATCAGGAAAATCATATAAAGTCTCGAGAGTATCTAAAAAAAGTAAAGTGCCAGGTCGACCTGTTCATGTCCCGCCTTCGTGTGCAACTCAAGGCATTCCAGGAGATGATCCCTGTTCCACATGAATTATGGGCGTGGTCGTCGAATTCGAGGGAGTGTTCAGAGAGAAAGTCGAAATGATCGGCGAGCAGGTTTGGTGAATCACAGTGCAAAACATGGAACAACAAACGTGCAGCTGCACTTCAAACTCTGTTCAGAGTTCTCATTATCTACACCCACATTTTTCTGTCGGAGGTGTATTATTATTGACTTTTGGCTTCAGCTATCATGCCCGGTGTCTGGCAACGACATCCCCGCTGCACCTTTCTCATCCTGGTCGTACTTGCTACAACTCTGTACCTACTCGTTCCCATAAACCATGAATCTACCGTCCAACCACTCTTTAATATGATTGACAACGATTTACCCAATCGCATGGAGCGTGCACACCATATCTACAGCAAGGTCCTCGAGAACCGCAAAAAGCTCATTGATCGCTTCGGGCCGACCCCTAAAGATATACCCGTGTGAGTCGCTGATCATTTCCTAGGTCGAAGGAATGGCATGTTGATCTGAGGTAGCTTTCCTGAAGATAAAGCACCTTGGCCTCCTTACACTGTCTGTGCGTCTTGCTGCAATATGATTATCTGGCGGTGGTTAGTAGTTAATTAATGCGTCGCATGCAGGGGACTTTTTCCCGGCGGCTTTCAACTGTCCTCATGAAATAGAGCGTCACGGTGCTCTTGGTGATGGCGGGAAATGGATTTGTGGATTGTCTCGTGTCCGCAACAAGCGCGACTGTGTGGTCTATTCTTTTGGTGTGGTGCCTAATCGGAATGTGGATGTGTGTCAACGCATTGATCTTATTTCATGCAGGAATCGGCTATGAATCCTCCTTTGAGGCAGAAATACTGCGAAACACTCAATATTGCCAAATATGGGGTTACGATTACACTGTGAAATCATTTAGTCGAGAGATTCCTCGCGAGAGCTCGCATCGCACTCACTTCAAGCCTTATGACCTTGGAAGTGAGGATCAGCATGGGCCAGAGGATAAAATCCCTATGTACACCCTTGATACACTCATGAAGATCAACGGTTCATACACTTTCTCTATCATTTCTGACCTAGGCTCATACTTTGTCAGGGCACGATTTCATTGATATTCTAAAGATTGATATCGAAAGTGCAGAGTTTTCAACCCTTGCAACCATAATCAAACCCTACCTGACAATTGGCAAACCATTACCATTCGGTCAACTGCAGATCGAACTTCACTTGTGGCATAAGACATTCGAGGAGGTTCTTGATTGGTGGCAGATGCTTGAAGAGGCTGGTTTGAGGCCATTTTGGACAGAAGTATGCTTTTATGTCTGAATTCTAGTACAGCTTCTAACACAGGTCTGGCAGCCCAACCTCGTATACCTGAATTTCAATCGTGACTCTACCGCTGACCTCGCTGAATATTCCTTCTTGAATGTCAAAGGGGACAATATTTTTATTCGAGATCCTCCCCCTTCAGAATCTACAGCCTTGGAACAAGCCTAGAGACACTCGTTATAGCATTGGGGATAGAGAAAATAGTTTTGGCATGGACCAAAGCTTGGATAATATCTCTATTAATTTCATCTAATACATATTCCCCACTACAATGCCTACCACAAACTACTATCTGGAATGTGATCTGTGCATTCCAATTATTCTTTTTGGGTTTCTTTAGTTGAGCTATACTCTCCTGATGTGTTGATATCTAAAGACAATTTTCTGTTGAGTGCCATGTTGAAGTGTTACATCAGTAAATTTCTCATTTTGTTATCATTCCTCATTAATTCTTCAACGTCTTTCATTTTGTATTTCATAGCCTATCTATGTCATTCATATCATTTTTTAAATCAATGATTTATTACACAGGACATGGTGGTAGGTTGTGATAGTACAAAGTGACTACTTAAATAAGAAACAAAGAAAGAGAGAAAAAGGAAAAAAGAAGAGGAAAAGCCCTCTTTATGTTATGTGGTTGTAATGACCACTGGACAATGTGAAGGCAAAGGCCTCTGAGTTTTCCAATAGGAAGACACCCAACTCTATTTCTTATCTTTCCACTGTCTCAGTTTGTGTCACAGAACACCGGAGCAGCATAAAGATGAAATAGAATTAAAAAATAAAAATATAAATATAAAATGACTGAGGTTTGGAGATGAGAAGTATCTAGAGGAATGAAGAGTGTAAGGGCAACTGGGCATAAGACTCCAGGAAAACCCTCAGTGTATTATAATTAATGCACAAGACATAACAACTCACCTCTAGAAAAAATCCTTAGAGAACAGGATGAGGATCCTGGAGGTGAAAAACTACTTAATATAATAAATTGTTCTTGTGAATATACTCCAGTGGTCTTAGTAGCAGTGCTTGCTCACTGATTGATTAACTTGACTCAGGAAATGACTTGGGGAATGCTCCAAAGTCCATCAGAGTCCATCAGAGGTGAGATTACCCTTACAGTGTCCAATGTTACTTTTTATTAAAAATTTTGTAACAGCATAACAACACCTTTTCCAATATCTTCCAATAAAGTCCAGAAGCATTTTGACACTGTTCTTATAGACAAGTCCCTCTTTTGCATGCCTTTTGAGTTCTGACTTGTCTTCCAGATTCTTCCCCAAGTTATTCTCTGAGTCAGGTTGGGTGATGAGCAGTAAAGAGTACTGGATACAATCAGTGAGTAGATACTAGGGCTACTGGATAATATTTGCAAGTACTCTCTATTATATAAAATAGTTTTATGCCTCTAGAAACCTCATCCTGTTCTCTGAGGATTTTTCTGGAGGTGTGTTGTGTCTTAGATGTTTGTTAATAATATAACTGAGGATTTTCCTGGAGCTTGTGCCCAGTTGCCCTTACAAAATCCAATGAAGAACTTTATTGAGTTCTTCCTGAACACTTACCTAAAGCTAACCCTAAGTCTTCACAACTCGCATTTAACATCTATCCCATTTCAAGTCTCACAGAATACCATCTATTTTTATACACAAAGTTTTTTAAATATAGACTTACAAAAATATACTTTCAAGGATTATTTTCATTAGTTGAAAACTGGGAAAATGGACCCCTTCGCCTCCTTTCTGTCTCTTTGGAGTCAAGAGATAGTTATGAATGGACACCACTACACTTACATATCCGTTTAGAAATAAAGGTGATTGTTACAGTCATATACTTCTGGAAAAATGGTACACTGCATCGCTGATTGAATGATCCCAGTGCATGATTGAATCACTGTGATCATCACTCTCGGATGACTTCATCAAGCAAGCATCTTCTCCGCCCATTCTCAGATCATCTCCCTCCGATGCATCAGAATCACAAACGATGCAATTTCTTGCAAGACGAGCACCTGCCTTAAGGCTTAAGATTTTGTGACGATGACACACATCCATCCGTTTTCCTCGTGTTGGTCACCCAATCACCAATTACGGCACTTTTAAGCCTCCTGAACAGGGTTTGTAGTCCTTACCTTCACACCATTATCTTTCTTGGATTACGCTGCTGACACTCTTTATAGATCTCTTGAATATGCCGCAGTTTTCTTTCGAGATCCCGCCTATTCGACTAGGCTTCTATGTTGTCCTGGTATACATCATTTTTTTTCGAATTGACCCTGTTAAATTTTTATGGAATACTACCTTGCAGACGTTATTTTCTTTCATTCTCTTCGTTCTAACGGCTGTTAGGTTGAATTATACTACCAAATTCAGCTTTTATGGTGTGTTATACCCTTTTTATGAATCATCTTACACGCTTAGCCAGTTTCAGAGCCTTATGTAGCAGAATTGATATTCACGGGAATTGTAACAATGGTCTGGTGCATTTTCGTGTCAGTCCCTGGGGATGAGTCTTTGAGAGAGATCATACTGACAGAGAAATAGTATTTTCGCCATGTTCGAACGTTTCGAGTTTCATTTTATCACTACATTTCTTGGAGAGATCATCGTTCTCGTCATTCTTTGGTTTTTCTGGATTGTCGGAACAGGAATTGCTACTGTATGTGTCATTTTTCTTCTCATAGCTGGTAACATTTATTCTATTCGATCAAAGTCGAGTTGGCAAGACCTTGAAAGATGTCAACGATTCGAACCTTGTCAAGTCTTATCTGCTCTCCTTGGATTCGCGTGGTTGAGCTGGATCACATTGACAGCCTTGTTGGTTGTTACTGTGCTGTTCAGCGTCGCAAATCATGCACTCCAGCAGCCTTTACATGGTAGATGGGATCCTAGGATCAGCATGTATTCGAGTCGGGGCTAGACGTACCTTGTGAAGTTGATGGACCTGTAGCTCAAACTTACAATTTCGGACGCTACCAAGGCGATTGAATGTATACCCTACCAAGGCAATCATATACTGATTTTTGTTTGCGGCGCATACACCACTCTTCTATAGCTATGGAATACATTGTTCCCCTGCCTACTCATCGAATCGACCAATAAACAGTGTGGTTATTGTGGAGTCAGATACAAACTACTCCTTGTTCAACTTCTCCTATTTCCATCATCAAGCTGCCATTATCTATAAAAACTGAGGTCCAACCACCGTATTTATTCTACAGGGATATTTGTTTCTGTCAATTTGAAAGATCTCCTATCCTAGAAGAGCACAGATATACATAAACAGGGATCCTACCCCTGCCACAGTGATCAATACACCGTGGTGGGACCCTTCCGTATTCTATCACTACTGCGTGGCGGACGGGAATAGCCGAAGTGATCGACCAATTGATCCAGCAAAGACGTCATGTTTCCCGCTCACAAACCCTTTTCAATGTTATACAAAACATTGGAGAGACAGAGACATCCTGAGTCGACTTATAAAGTTTCGTAACTCTCCAAAATGATTCTCTCTGAGCACTTTTTCTGCTTCACTTCTCACTTTTCCCTTCATTCTTCATCATGGCATTTCATCCCGTTCGGATTGTCATGTATACTTTCTTCGTAGGCGTTTGCTTCTTGTGATAAAACGGGATTGTTACTTATTCCACTTTTGTTTAGTTTATGTTCTCCGTCATTCTGATGGGTCTTACGGCATACCGTATACACTCTACAAAGTCAAAGTCTGAAACGGACGTACTGACAGCCCGTACACATTTCTATAGTATGTCAATTCTGATCGTTTTGCAAGGTTTCGGTTTGGTTAATCCTGGACACCAGCACCAATTATCGCTGAACTACTCACGGTGGCTATTCTGGGGACATTATTTTCACTGTGGATGTACGAAACCTTTTCTATATTTTCATCATTTTTTGTATTTCTGATTTCTCTCTCTAAGGCTCTTCTGTCTATTCGCTAGAGTTGGTCGCGGTTTCCTTGGTGTCTACGGATTTGAATATTTCTGGCTTGCGATATTGTTTGTGATGTCCCTTGTGGGTGCCGGTGTTGTCACAGTGAGTTTTCAAGCTGCGTTGTTCATTATGTCGTTTGAAAACGAGGCATCAGCACGAATTTTCTAATCTTCGATGGTGTCGCTATGCGAAAGCTTGTCGCATCCTCGAAGCTATCAAAGCATTTTCGTGGATTTTCTGGGGTTGGACTGTATTCCTCATTCTAACTACGCTCATGAACATGTTTCGCAACCACTCTGATTATACTGGTGCGGTTCATGGTCGTCGTGATACTATGGGTAGCTACCCACCCGAAGCTCGGTCGACTGAGACCCGTAGCCTGAGACAGATTCAACCCGTCGCGATTCGGGCGGCCCCCTCTCACGATATCGAGCAGCAGTCATAGTTTGGTCATACTTTGTAGCTCAAGTCAGTCATTTGTATTTGAGATTTCCTTACCCAAGATTTTTATGGATTACCTCTGCTACAACATGGACCTGGAAGGCATTACCATATTTCATGGCAGTTTAATTACATTTTTACAAAGGTCCAACAACTTCGACAGGTCAAGTCTTGTGGTCGAGAAATTTGTCAGACGAAAAAAGTACAAATACATTACTGAGCGCATTGTGCGTTGTTAGCCTCCTGCATTTTGACCCAAAGTCCACCCTGAATGATGACGTTAGATGGACGGTTACACAAGTGATAACACATACAGTAACGTAGAGAGTCAATGTCGTTTTGGGCCAAATCTTATCAATGCCTTTCCTACCAGGAGCAAGCTTAAACTCCTCTGGAGGCAGAGATCCGGGAGGGAATGAGTCAAGCTCAAGAAAGATAGACGAGAAACTTTGCATGAGACGGACAAGCATGAATGACATCACATTGTAGGCATACTGACGACGAAAATCTCATCAAAACAGATAGGTCAAAAATATATAGCATGAGCGAACCTGTTGGCCAAGACAGATACGAGGACCTGCGTTGAAAGGGAGGAAGATGAATGAGTTCCTGATGAGATACTTCTTGACGCGTTCATCAAGGAAACGGTCCGGATCAAATTCTTCGGCTGCGCAATATGAAGGCTGACTGATGACCGAAGAGGCATTATTTGCACTTGCCATCAGGTCCCCAGAGGTCTTTTCGTCGATGCATCATGAAGACAGAATATAAAATTCTGTAAGGCGAGTGATTCGATCATCTTAAAATTAGTCAAGCAAGAAGGACATACTTTGTACCAGCAGGAACATAGAAAGGCTTGTCATTGGGATCAGGGTTGGGCAACATAGTGGGACGGATGTTTTCCCTGAGAAGGTATGAGCCCAGGGAAACCACTATGCGATAGTGACATGCTTTACCGCATATTGAAAGGAACGATGGGAAATAGACGGAGAGTTTCTGGACGATAGGTAAAAGATTGAATTGAATCATGGCACTGGATTTACCATTCAGAACGGCACGTAGATACTTCATATCTCGGATATCGTCGGATGAAGGACGACGCGTGAGTCCTACGTGTGCCAGAACTTCCTGCCTGAGGCGATCCATGACATGAGGATACTGTGAGAGGATATAGATCACAAATGTCAGGGTTGCGGCAGTGGTATCGCGGCCAGCTGCAAGATAGGTGAATAAATTGTGGAATCAGGCAACGGCTTGGCTCACCAAGCATGATATTCAAACTGAAGGGAAGCACAAAGTCAGACACTCAATCTCTCAATATTGTACATTAAACCTCACGTTTCATCTTTCAGGACCTTGGGGTCAGAGGTAACCTGAACAAGATGATCCAGTAGTGTGCCCTCGCCCTCTCCAGAAACCTTTTCCTCACGTCGAGCATCATTCTTCTTACCAGTCACGTCGGCTATGATTGGCTCAATGAAAGAGTCAACAATCTTCATCGGTTTTTTGGTCTTATTCTCGAATACCTCCCACAAAGGCCATACTAAGCCAAGGCGTTCCCGTTGACTGACAGCTGATTGAACGTCATGGAATGCCGCGGAGAAATTGTTGGCGAGTCGCTTCTCTGGAGTAAGGACATTGGCTGAGATATAGGACACATCATGAGGGTAGGGAAGGCCACCGTTGAGACTATGTACGCAGTGACCAAAGAGAAACTCAGTAGCGGAGTCAAGAGTGAAACGACCCATGAGGTCTTGGAAGTCGACTGGTTGTCCTTCGCGGAATCTGTATTTGAGTTGATGGATCACGATTTCAGCGTGATAATCGAAGAGCTCAAAATCGCTAATCCTGTCTCGAGTGAATGCTGGGCGAGTTATAGAACGATGGAATCTGTCTACTGGTCAACACTAAACAAGTACCTGCAATGAAGACTCCTTACTTCCACATGTCACCTGCAGTGGCTTGCATCATTTTTTGGAGATGAAATCAAAGCGATTCGACTCACCATCCGAATTAAAGACGCCAATCCCTAGAAAGTCTTCCATCCTTTGTTGCAATCTAGCACCTGGATGGAAAAAAGTAGTTTCACGGATTACTCAAGCAAGAGGAAGATTATCCTGACCTTTGACATAGTTATCAAAGTCAGTGGCAAGTATCAATTTGAGGTGTTCGGGGCTAGTGGTAAGTAGGACGTCGGACCAGAAAATACGTATGTTGACAACAGGCCCCTTTTCCTTCATCAGTACATCTAACTCATCACCTAGTATATCCTGTTAAAAAGGGGGGAAAACCACTCATGTTCAAGTGTATACACACTCAGATAACCATAGGCAAAGCAATCTTGTATCTTTTTCAATACATCAGCGTTCCCAGGCCACTTTCCTCGCGCACAGGGCACCATCTTTGCCCCGAGTGCGGCAGCCTCCCGCCTATGATTGAGGCGGGTGAGGCTGATGCGAGTTGCAGCAAGAATAGGGACAATGATAAACCCAGTCGAGATCAGAGCCCATGCGGGGGTCGGCGTCCCTCCGAATCGTTCACTGACCAGTCCGACTGCATAGGCAACAACTGCAGGAACGGATAGAATGAAGGTCCCTTTGACAAGAAAATCGACACCCGGGGTGATGGCTGTCATGAATGGTAGACACTTCAAATACATCTAAGCCCTTTTGAGAACTCGGATGTTTTTCACATGTATTGAAAACATGTTCATCTGTGCATAAAGTTGTGGCCTCAGGTGTGGTAGATCTGATCAGCCAAAACTACCTCAGCTATTGCAGATACAGATAGCAGGGCGTGAATTTACCCAAAAGCTTGGCAAATTGGATGACTTCCCATAGGCAGTCTAGGGAAATTTGTGTACACAGATTCCCTCAGAATGTTCCATGCCGAGACGCCGGGCCCGAATATCAAATTTGGGGGGTCTCATAGACTTCCCTAGATACTGTGATTGACCTTTCCCTAGATGTTCTCTAGCCTTTTATGGATAGACAGATCAAAAATACAAACCATATTTTCTCCTGATGCAAAGTGGAGATGAATATGGGCCTCTATCATGAGCTACCAAAGGCCATATGAGAAGTTACTTCTCAAGTCAAAGACAGTGGGAGTCTCAATCATTCCAATTCTTGTTGTAGTAGGTAAAAACAATGAGGTTTGCAGTGTTGTCGTTGTATGTCATATTCCTGAATAGTAGTATGATATATGATGGCAAGCATCGCACAACTTGCAAGTAACAGCTCATCCTGAGGGTGATTCAAGAGGTGAATTCATCTTGTTCATCTTGTTGTGTTGCAGTGCAAGACATACATGTGACATTGTGACATCACATCTAGGGATTTCCTCAGACCATAGAATAAAGTTTGCACTACTCGTAGATTCTCCCAGATTCCTACAGGAAGTCATCCATTGTTAAAGTGCAAGACATAGATCCTGGGGAAATCACTTGATACCACAAGGATCACTGATAACGCTTTGATTTGAAATTCGTATGGCATCAGCTTCAACATCTCGTCACACTCTAGACGAGGATGTGTTCAGTGATGAAGAGCACGAATCTGGTGCGAGGGTTATTCTTGGGATGTTGAGACCCTTTATATATGCAGTGTGGCTAGATTCCTATCTTGATGGTTCTGAATTTTCAGTGAATGACGAATCTGATGAATCTGAATATGAAAGCGAAGAGGACATGCCAACTCTTGAAGAAGCGAATGCTGAAAAGGAAATCGAGAGTGACTTCGAGTGAGCTGCTTGGCTTCTCGGTTTCTTATGTTGTTTTGACCAGCCTCGAGTCGTTTAATTCAAACAATCCGACAAAATGAAGGCAACAGTAGTTCTGGTGTGTTATCTCGTGACTGGGACATAGATATTGCAGAGAAGGAGGCAGAGTTCCGTGATGACCTCAGGGCAGCATCAGGTATTGGGAAAAGACGTCGAAAGGTATGAGTATGAGTATGGTGTTGTTGGACACGCCCTGGCAACATTGACGCGAAATTTACTTTCAGAAAGGACGATCAGCCGGACCCGCCCTCTCTCAACAAGTACAAGCAATGATAGGGGAGGGGAATCAAGCTTTTGTCGATGCAAATACGTCTGAAGCAATAAGAATCATGCAAGAAGTCATCCGCATAGAACCCCGTGCCACAGCGGCATGGTCTGTGCTCGCGAACTGCTATGATGATATGGGCCAGCGAGTTAAATCCCTGCAAATTCGTATCATGGCAGCCCATTTGCGTCATGATGCAGAGGAATGGGATGCACTTGCCCAGCAATCCAGGTAATCCCCTTTCGAGTCAGCATATGTCCCTTTCTCCATAGACAACAATCAGGGATATGGGATACAATCAACAAGCACTATACTGCTACCGAAAGGTTTATAGCCTCGATCCTGCCAACGTACACGCTCTCTGGGAGCGAGCGGTTCTAGCCAGGAACATAGGCGAATTCAGGACTGTAGCTATTGGTCACTTTCCGATTGTTGCTCCATTTTTTATACTTCTGTATAGGCGCGCAATGCCTTTTTGGCCATTCTAAGACGAGTCCCTCATGATATCAACGTTCTGCGTCAACTCCATCCGATTCTTATTGAGCTCTCGGACCTCCTTGGCTGTGCCGACCTGTTCAGGCAGGCTTTCGAACAGTATCAGAAACTCTATCCTAATGGAGCCGCTCCTGATGACGACTTGACTATTGAGGGCGGAAGTTTTGGGCACCATGATCTCCTGCTCCTGGCTGACCTATATAATACATTAGGTGAATATGAAAAAGCTATTGAAATTATTCGAAAAGGTACTCGCTGGCTTCAAGGTCGAGCTGAGCAGAAGTACTGGGACCTCACAGAGGATGATCGGGAGTACGATTTACCCGAGTGGGCTCCACGATTGAACAGCAGGGGGGAGGTCGTAACAGATGTTGTATCTGGTCGGTTCCCTCTTGAATTAAACGCACGCCACCGACTGGCCGTCGCAAGGATTAAATCAGGAGATCTCACAGAGGGCAAGGCGTGTCCATCTTTTTTCCTTATAGCCATCGCACTGAGGCTTATAAATTCCAGTTACATGCCAGTGTCATCCTCTCCCAGGACGTCAAAAGCTTCTCGGTATTGTTTGCTGAGATTGCAGATGCATACTATGAGAAGCAGTTGTGGGCGGACGCTAAACCCATATATGAGCTGCTTGGCGTGGATTCGGAAGTAAGTATGTGCATTGCACTTTAATAATGTACTCAAATTAACTATACAGACCAGCAGTTTATATATATTACTTCAAACAGCAGCATGTCGTCAGATGATGGAAGAGCTTCAAGAAGCTGCGGAAGTATATGAGCATAGTGAGAGCGTCAGGTTCATCTACGAATATATATAATAGTTCTTCCCAGTCAGGACAATTGATCCAACGAACAATGACGCCAAGATGAAACTTGCCGAAGTTTATGAGTCCATGAACGAACCCCGTATAGCCCTTGAACTTGTTTATGAAGGCAGGTTGATTTCTTTAAGACTAAAGTAATTCTCACCAATATTTATACTACGTAGTCATTGACTCTCGAAAACGTCGCACAAAAGCAGATGTTGTGAACCAAGCAGAAGGACAGCCCAATGTCGCATCTACCTCTTTATTCGAAGAGCGAATACAACCTAGGATCAGGCAGCAGCCTCGAACATCAAGGCTAACACATACACAACTCAGAGAACTCGAGTTGCAGAAAGAAGAGGAAGTTCTTAAAGGTTATCAGCGCGTGCAAGAGTTATGGCCAGGGATGCTCGCTGGCGATCCTGAAGCAGAGAAGGAATGGCTCGTTGAATCTGAGAGGCTAGTGGAAACGTTTAGGGAGACGCGTAATTTGTTTTTGACAAGCAGAGTGAGTCGGCTATTCATAATTATATTCTATCTATTTCATGACCCACCAGACTCATCCTTTTCGAGGGATGTTCCCCAAAAAAAGGACAAAGCAACAAGTGGAGGCTGAGGCGGATGAGGATAGAATGGCGTCTCGCCTACAATTGGATCTGGGTAGGTTATATGCGCTTGAAGCTACATAGTGCTCATCACTTTGATTTCTGATCAGAACGTGAAAATCTTGCTAAACGAGAGCTAAAACGGGGAGAGAAACCAGGTGCGGTGGATATCTTCCGGGGTGTTTCATTTGATGATTGGCTGCGGATCTTCATGCAGGTGAGCAGCATTTATCAAATTTCCAGGTTTTTTCTTATCAGCATGATAGTACTCCTTCCTCTTAACAAGGCATGGTCAATCTGATCTGGCAAATGAGGTTTTGAGTCACATTTTACTGTCCAACGCTTATCAGACACGCGCCAGACAGGATATCATTAGATTGTCGCTCATCAGTGAGTTTGTCCTTCCACATGTGCACCACACCATCAATCCTGACGATGTCGAAGCTGTGGCAATCGCTATAAGAGACTATAAAGCCGCGGTTGATCACTCGAGGAAATTAATCACTGCACATCAATTCAAAAATGAACCCCTCCGCATCTTGCTTGCCAGCCTCTCTAGTGGTTTTGTCCCTACCGACTCTTTTATTACCTCGACACTCCAGAAACACCTATTCAGGGAGATGAAGTTGTCAGATACAGCCGTCAAACATCCCGAAACGCTTAAATGGAATCCCTTAAATAAGCGCTATGCGCCAACCGGATCCAAAGCCATCGAACAGGAGCAAGAGGAAGAAGACAATGATAATGTCAGTCGAGATGTCGGAGCTTCTTCAACAGGGGCTCTTGCTCCTGAAGCCAAGTCCGGCACTCCTCCTATTCCAACAGCTTTTAATCCAGTCATAATCACTATTTATGGTCAAATGTGCATAGCTGCAAAGAGCTATCAGAGTGCTATTTGTGCGTATTCCGACGTTTGTTGGCCTCTTCATCGTCGCTGACAGTTTACCGATATCCCAGTTTATCTCCTTCAGGCGTATGATTATTGTCCCCAAGAGCCTATGATCTGTCTGTGCCTTGCTATTGCTTCAATTGGGCGTGCCATGCAGAGACAATCAGATAATAGGCATCACCTGGTAGTTCAGGTATGACTTCAAGCCTGAAGATTTAGCACCGAATATTGGTTGATGAGTCTTCATTCACAAAGGCAATGGCCTTCCTGACACAATATAGGAACTTGAGGGGTACAAATCCCCGTGGACTTGGCGAGGTTGAATTCAATTTTGGGCGAGCTCTTCATCAACTCAGTGACTATCCCTTCCTATGAACCGTTTTCGACATGATTCATATCTTATATTCATTTTCAGGTTTGTATTCGCATGCAGCTAAACAATATCAGAAAGTAATCGATATGGCAGAAACAGGTCAAGTGAGTCGACGATCTTCCTTGGTTTTTTTATGGACTGAGAAGTTTTTTTATTTTTATTTTACCCTGGTTCAGGACGCAACATTTGTCCGAGAAGCGGCTTATAATCTGTCTTTAATCTACGTCCTCACGAATGCCACTCCGTTGGCAGATTCTCTTTATCGTCGCTGGCTTTCGATATGATGATGATGGTGCTTCCTACTTTCGTTGCATTTTTCCAGAGTAAAGTCATGTCCTGGTAATTTTCAGTGGATTTCAACATGTGCATATTATTGAACTTTTCGTGATTTTAACTGTTCTGCTGCCCGCTTGCTATGATCTATAATGGTCTTTGTTGTCATCCACATACATCCATTTGTATTCACATAACCTTCTCTGAGTGTAGAATTCTAGCTACAAGAGATTGGAATGCTACTGATATTTAATCAAGTTCCAGATGACATTTTCAGCTCCCGTGGGCTGTCGTAGTTAAACATAATACTGGCTGCCATTCGCTGAAGAGCGCAAAAAGATCAAAGTGAGGAAGACAGGTGGTCGCCATAGGATACGATACGGGTATCTATGTATAAGTTAGATAAAAGAGAAAATATCGCAACAAATCAAAATTCCGAGGCAACCAATAGAGAAGAATTAACTCATGAGGGAAGCGATGGCAACTGTCAATCCACCAGCTACAACAGTCATGATGCCAGCGAACCTGTCACTAACACCTTTGACCGCGCCGGAGGTGAAGGAACCTGATTTGATACCACCAGCAGCCTGGACAGCACCGTTCAGGAAATTCGCTCCACACAGTTCTTGGATGGCGCCAACGAGTAAATCCTGACCGCCAAGCAATTGGCTGTTGGACAGACCCGGAGCATAAAGACTATCGGACTCGTAATTGAAGTAGCCCGTGAGAATGTTACGAGTGCAAGTAGTGCAAAGGGACGACTCGTCCCAGCTCCCATTGCGGAAAAGGAACGCAATGTTGTTTGTGTAAAAGGTGGTAAGATTTACGGTAATAGTAACTTCGCCTTGAGGGGAGAGGGAGGTATTATTGGTGGGCACATAGGAAAGGGACTTCTGGATTTGGGCAATGCTACTTTGCGACGGAAGAGCGGTGTTGTTTGAAGAGGAGTTACTGCCATCGAGGGCACAGATATTGCCAGTGTCGTCCTGGGCACAAATGGCTCCCCGAAATGGCGTAATAACATAGAGGACGTCGTATAAGTCACGAATTTGCTGGTTGGGGGCCGAAGTGAGCTCTACTGAGCAAGCGCTGTAAAAATCGGCAAGTTTACCCCGAATGAGACTGTCCGGACAAGCAGACGATACTGAACCGGTGCATATGTCGTTTATGGCACGAGTGACGTTTTCTGAATTTGCGCCTTTCCCAGGGCCAAAGCCCTGAGTGGCTTCAATCAAAGAGCGAGAACAAGCGGTGAGAGAACTGTCCGAATCGAATGCGCTGATGAATACTTGACACTGGCTACTAAGCCCCGATGTAACTGGCGAAGTCGCTGATGCCGATGAAGCAGTTGCCTTCAAGGACTGACCAGGAGGCGTGAACGCCAGAAACAAAGTAAACGAAATCACTTACCGACGACTGTGCCAGGGCAGAAGAGGCGAATAGGAAGAGAGTAGCCCAAGTCTTCATATCTTTGCAAAAAAGAATGGACGTGTTTACTGTCGACGACGACGAAGGTCACAACGAAAGATTTAACGACGATGATAGAAGGAAGTAAGAAAGATCCAAATAATGGCCAGCATTTGTCAGCTGCCATAACAAGGCCAATTAGAAACCAGTCCGGTGTTTTTTCCAAATCAAGTCCCGAAACGACTACTGACACTTAATTTCTTGAATCAGTGACACATTTGTTTCCGAATGGTTATGGGATTTTCTGCTCTGCCGGTTTGAATATTTTATTTTCTTGATCCACCGAATCAGCGACAAACCCTCATCAATTTTCTCCGGCGGCTGAACGTATGGCATCTTCTCCCTTCATGGCCTCAGCGCGCATGTTTCATCACCTTCCAAGCATCCTGTTTAGTAGTTTATCAATTCCAGTTGAGTAATTTTCCTGTGTAAATCAGCGGTCTCTTCAGTAGCATCTCTTCAGTGGTCATGCAATCTAAATTCAGTTTTCCCGAGGATTATAAGTTGTTCCCTATCTCGTCACACGAAGCACTAAGTACCTGACCACTGGGAGTCACTCGCCGTGCCTCCCATGCTCGACTTCAAATTGACTCGTCCTTGATCGGCAATGCCAGTTCTTCTCTGATGCGTGTGACTGCCGCTCTAGGGTCTTGTCTCAATCGGATTATCGTTGATCATGATCGGACCAGAAAACAAGTTCCTTTCTTTCTAGAGAATCAACCACGATGACGGAATTGAGTGTGACAACTTCGATTCCAGACCTCCAACTCCGGATTTTAGTGAACCCTAGATACCCTGGATTTTTCGGCGATTATCATACCTGTATTATGTTATGAAGGATTCTCACTCAACTTTTTTGATGATGTTTCATATATTCAAAACATTTAAGAGAAAATGAAATGACTACGGGATCAACCATCAGCTTAAGACCATACACGACATCACCACGAGGTGAAGTCCTTAGCGCGTCTCTGCAGGCTGAAAACACCACGTATGGGGCTAGAATTATTCGTCGCGGTCATGCTTGGAGAGCATATCCCAACAAAAACCGTTCCGAAACATAATTTTCCCTCAAGGATCCATGTTCCAGCAAACGTGTCATCTCCGTCCTCTTTCTGCTCAATTTCACAGCATCATAGTCAGAAGTCTCCTCCGCCCCCAAGAGATAGACAGATTGATACTTACAGCTTTTCGTTTCAGGAGGATCGACCCATCCTTGCGGATCTTCCCAGAAAACCTAAAACCACCCCAAGCCTGTTCGTGATCTTCCATCGTCTGAGTCTCCGATCAGCATAGCTATCCCAATAGGCATCGACTACATACTTTACCCAGTAATATGATGTCCACGGGTTCCCGCGTTGCTTTTCCTTCGTAAACTCCCTGGTGTGGGTCAGGATCAAACGTGAGCCTCTCGTATTTACGACCGTCAAGCTCGAATCCATCCTATCATTTAAAATATCAGATTTGAGTGATTCTACCTGACGTGAAGGAAAGAGCAATAGCACCGCACATCTGGCTCTGAACACATTTGAGAAAGCTTCTTCAAGTCTGATTCATCGTTGACGACAGGGAGATCAGAGTCGGTTTCTGCGAAGCAAGCGTACTCGACGAGCACCATTTGCATTGGCTTTCGGCACACGAAGTCTGCGGGAGCGTGGTGCCGTCGTTTCTGACCGATAGAGCCGGAGGTTAGTACAGCAGTTTCTGTACTTGGCGCTAGCTGCTACCCCATATGAATTCACGTAGTGTCAGGATGAGCTTTGCCTGGAGGGAACTAACCATATAGAAACCTTCCCAAGTACCTGTCATCTTTCCACGCATTGTTGAGGGTGCCTCGACCTTTACAGTGCCCTCTTGTCCTGACAATATCCTTCGAAAATCGGATTCCTGACCTTCACTTCGGTTCCCATATTTCCTTTGGCCAGCATCAATACACTGGCAATCTGAGAAAGCTGCGTCAGCGAACAACTTTGTTTTGTACCCTCTGATTTTTCGTAAGTCTTCCTTAGTGGGACCAAATCTTTGACCGGCAAGAGCAATCGAACGAGTTTCTGGGAGGTGGTCCGGGATGATAATAGGATCAATTTCCTTCAAGCAGAAGAGTAGACTGATCGCAGCTGGAGTAGGATCTGGACAGGTAAGATACCACTCGCGCCCATACTTGATTATGTAGTTTGCCCCATGTTTGTAATTCCACTGAGTTTGAATCGGATATTCATTGTTTGTGGATGGGAAGAACTCGTTCTGGACATCGACTTCCCCTTGTCCATTTGAAGGAACGTGCGATAAGTGGGCTGAAACGCTAGTATCGGCTTCTGGCTGGATCAACTCAGAGCACAAACAAAGAAGAACAAATCCAAATTGATATTTAAGCTGAGAGGGATCAACCAACTAAGAAAATATTTTCGTACCTCATGGACATTCCCAGAGTGGGGAAGTAAGAATTGTTGAAGAGATGCTTTCGCATCAGCCGTTAGGGACAAAATACGTTCTATGTCCATCCCATGAGAAGATAAACGCGGAAAACTTGAAACGAGTATCCCGAATGGCTTACGTTGTGTGAGAGTAAGGCTGAGTATCCAAATGACCAAAGAACGAAGTTGATGACCCGGGCCCTCTTCCTTGATATCCCAGTATTTGATGATGTCGAGTAGATAATCGGAAATGTATACGTTTTGTAAGTGTGATTCGTTGCGACCATCGCTCTCGTAGACCATCCACAGAGCCGTCCAAAGGTCTTTATGAAGTTCGTATATTGAGAAGGTCCGTTCTTGCATGCGCTGCAACATCTGGCATCGGACAACCAGTTCACTCGCTAACTGCGAGTCGGTGACATGAGACCTGAACGTCCTTGAGAAAGCACGAGTATCGAAGATTGTTCGAAATATGTCTGCGTATAGATGTGGACAGGACTTGATGCAAAGAGCATGGTAGAGCGTGGAGCACGTCAAGAGCAGAGACACAATGGTACCTGTACCTGATGCAGGATACGAATTGGTTGTCGCCTGGAGCGCAATGTGTTGAAGAATATCTGAAGGAAGACTATCTAGTGAACTAACCATGTCTGAGATGTAGAGAGATAGTCGTCGGTTTGAGGCATTCTTATACTAGCCATGATAACGATAGCGCCGGTCTAAATTTCATGGCGGCGTATCTCTTCTTGTGAAATTTCTCCCAAACAAGCTGACGGAGTCCAGTTTATGAGATCGAAGTATTTTCCTTTTGTGGTCTTGAGTGGCTTACTGACACATATGAGGTTTGATCCGATCTCAAGATGAACTTGAATTTGTGGGTTAGAATCTTAAGATGCAAGCTGGTTCTGCAACGCTACCACGACCGACCAGAAGACCCTGTGACTTGCGATGAGATCTCATAGGAAAAGATGAAGAACAAGGAACAAATAGGCCTCACACCATCTAATGAATGGTCGCGGACATGTGGTGATGGACTAAACAATCAGAGTAGGAGGATCTGGCAGCGCTGCCTTGTCCAAATCGGAAATTGTCAGAAACGGGTTTGGCTCAAGGTTTGCTCCACAAATGCAGTTTATTTCAGGAGAAATAGAACAGCGTGTTCGTCGACGAGTTCACGACATTATATAACGGACTGCGAGTCGAGAAGAGGCTTTCCAATCGACATTCTTGATCACAACTTTCATTGTCTTCCAGGGATGGAAGAGACGGCGTTCTTTTTCTCCTAGTCGTCATTTCCGATCCTCCATTCTAGATCGAGTTTCAGTAAGTATGCCGATGATTATAGTGCCCTACCCGAGATTAAATTCGCGTGTCGATGGATAAAAGTGTCCCTGATTACCGCTGGCAACCATCGGATTATTCGGTCCTCCATTTCCATTCTGAAGGAAAATTCATGACAACAGTCAATTTATTTCGTACTCAACCAACAGATTTGACAATTTTGAAACGTAATACAGCATTCTATAGTTTCCCAAACACTCATAGTTCTAGAGCAAGTATAAATTGACATCACACTGATAGAAAATGAGTACATACTCTGCATGGCAGCAATATCAGTGCTCTGTACGTAATCGTCGAGTTCTGCGACCTTCTCTTGTAATTCGTCCATAGAGACTTTTTCGTCCTCTATGAAAGGCATTGAACAATACACTTCGACCAGGGGTATTGTCCAGAAACACGCACCAACAACAAGGGTAATTTGGAGCTTTCTGATACCATAGCCTATGGGGACAAGCTTACTCGCTCCCCATACAAGACCATCCATCTCAATTTCACGGACTTTTTGCTCGAGCACGACCATGTCAGTCTCATCATCCCAAGGTTTAACTTCAAATGTAACGACAGACTTCAAATGGTGTGAGTCCAGGCACAATCAAGGAACCTATGTCCACACCTTGGCAACAGTCTTGGGTTTGTTGGCTTTCTTCTGATTATATTCGGCGACGCGCTGAGCCTTAACTCTCTCTGCCTCCGCGTCGTCGTCTTCATCCGATCCAAAGAGATCAATATCTTCGTCGTCATTTTCTGGCTTTGCTGCAGAAGCCTCAGCGGTACCAAGGAAAGCCTCGCCGGCAGAACTCGTCCCAGGGAGTGAGGCATGCTCAGAGGCATAAGAGTTGATGTGTCTATACCAGCGATCTACATGAGGAGCTTCTTTGGCGTCCGGTGGCGAAGAAATGGCCTTGTAAACGGAGACATCGGCCTGAGATGGGACATGTCTGCGAGGAGAAATCAGCAGGAATCAGGAATGGTCTGAGATGAGCGACAGACCCCTCAACGTATGACCTTTTGGCGAGGTGTTCGTTGAGCTTGGTTAGATCCACGGACATTTTGTGAGACAAGATGGGAATGATCTCAAAATTTTTGAAATCGAAGATAATCATGCCATCAATAATGCGATCAATGATTGATCTGATTGGCCGAGGTATAGAATCACTGGCCGCTTCACTGGCTACTGTGCACGCTACTCACAATGCAAATGGAACAATAGGCTGTGAAAGTGTGCAATAATAAATGCGAGATTCAGATCCTGGAGCCAGAGTTGAAATGCTTAATCCTACAGTGGGCACCGGCTACCACATATGAAACCGGCGCATGACCTTTTCACTTGCTCTACTACCATTACGATGTCTCCCCTTGACACCGTTCCACAGGAGGTGCTCGAACATATCGCTTTTTTCCTTGCTACAAGTACTTTCGTGGGTCCCCCATCCGATCTTGTCCCGTTACTCGTTTCCAGCCGCCGAATCTACTCTCAACTCTCGATTACCTCGAATCCTCACCTCTATGCCCGTGTCTTCACGCACAAGTTTGATCTGAAACCCGCAATGAGGCGTCTAGGGAAGGAGTCTCTTTCCCCAATCACAATATCGGCGGAACTCAGGCGAAGATTCATTTATCTGAAGCGTCTACGAACACGGATGGACGCTTATCAGCCGAAAGGGGAGGAACCGCAGGACACGTTGCATCTGCTTCTTTTGCGTTCATGTATTTGGCTGTTGGAGAGTGACGGGAAAAACGAAAGGCAGCTCAGGGAGTACGGCAAGCTCGACTGTTGGTTAAACGACTTCTGGTTCAGTCATGATGGCGCTTCAAAGGCGATGCATATGATCCAAAATAATGAGTGGCCCCTCGGAGATCAAAACACAACGCTAGCAATGTGGTTATATTGGTTACTTATGGAACCAGGTCAGTCATTGGACATCGGAATTGGTATACATAGCTTATCCAAGGGTCGACTAGACGGCCGCAAGCCTGATGATAAAACTCTTGATGTCCTTGGAGCTTTCGCGCTTGCAGCTCAAAGAGTATGCTCAGTGCTTGTTCTCTCTCGGATATTATCTATCTAATCATTTCAGTATAACATTTCTGTGATCCCGTGGACGGATTTCCTTCCATCCTCAATTTCCCATCCCTCAAATCGCATTACACACTTCGACCAGGAAATTGAGTTGACTTTCCTACCTGTCGCAATTCCCGCCATACTCTCTTTCTTGACCCTTGTCAATCCACACACCCATACCGGACCCTTACTCCATCCGCCCAGGTCGGTCATCCGCATAAAGTCGAGTTCGGAATGGGACAGTGAATGGGCCAGATGCAAGTCAATGGCTGAAAAAGAACACAACGCCCATTTTACTGAAGCATTCAAACCTGGTAGGTAGGTGTGGACCAGGTGTTTCTCCTTTCGCCATTTGGTAACAGTCGATCGATACAGTGCAGAAGGATTTTGGGAAGGTCAATTTACGGTATGTAAAGCCCGATCCTCCGACTTTGGTTGATACACATGCAACTTCTAGTACACCGAATTTACTGCATACGCAGCCATCCTCGGTGGTGCCCCACCTCATGCCCTGCAAAAGTCTGTTGTGGCACGTCATCACCAAACCTGGAAACTTCGCGAATATCACCTCACAACATGGGGCCTCTCAGATCCGGATTCTGACCTTGTTTTAGACCTGGACTCGAGTCTTATCCCACTCCCCGCGGGTGATCCTCTGAGATCATTTTTTCCCACCGGGACACACATCAAAGAAGACCGCGAAGGCTTAACTGTACATACGCCCCAACGGAGCGGAAGCCTTCGATATCAAAGGGCTTCTTGCATAAATGTTCATACTTCCAAGTACAAGGAAGCGGAGAGTATGGCAGATGTCATTCTAATGGGAGAAGTATGGTTTCCACTCATTCTCGAATCGCCAATCTGATTATTTTTCTGTCCAGGGCTACTCATCTTGGGGACAGTTCAACCTGGTTGGTCGAGTGAGACCTTATGATGGATTCATAAGCCTGTCGAAGGAATACGTATGCAGACCATATTTATTCTGGCTAATCTCACAACACTTTGCAGGTTGATGGCGACAGGGGGCAATGGCTTTACAGAGGGTATCTTGTTGGTAATACCCACGGGAGTTTGGTTGGTCGCTGGAGAGACACACTTAGCCCACCCGACGTACCGGGTTATGAGGGATGCTTCGCTTTGGTTCGCCGGCGATAAGTCCAGCATCTCTAATACCTCAAACGTTAACATATAAAATTGTTTATTTTGGTGCACTTGTTGACTTCCTGACCGACGTGAATCGCATTTTTGGTATCTGGAAAGGATTAAATAGCATCAGAATGGTCTTCGCGAAGACCACTCGGCGAAAGATGCAAACCTGTATTCTCTTTATTGTATTTTAAAATATCTCGCCTGGCTGCTTGAACTAGTTCAAATCTCCAATCTGAGCTGACAACCGTTTATCAATTGACTGACATCACCTACCAGTGTGTGGCGACTCAAAGAGGCTGATCGGATGCGAACTCTCGTCACAGAATCCATCATCTTCCATCCAATCAGTCCTGTTTCAAACATGCGATTGTTGAGGTCGTGGGCATCGTTGCCGAGAAAAGATGAATAAGGAAACGATCGCAAAATTGGTGGAAGTCTTTAATTAACTTTAACTACTGACGTAGGTTGCAGATTATTCTCTGCACCTCCGTGATCTCTGTGGATGCACCATAGCACAGGAACCTATGTCTCTGAAAGGCTCTAACCCCTCACCCCTATTTGAAAGCACTCAATTCTATCACTTATGAGCTTCATAATAGCAGGTTTGCCAGGGTCCTCGATTACCAGGTTTTTGGAATGACTGATAATAGACCATCGATAGAGACCGTTCTCGCGCTGAATTGATCAGACGAGCTTCTGACCGAATTTTTATCATCCACAGTGACCCTCTTATAGTAATCTGGCAGGCTGCAAACTGGATGAAAGGTTGTGAGTCGAATTTCTCTTAATTACCGCTCCCAAGAAGCCAAGAGAGTAGGCCGCTATTGTTTTCTTGTTCCTCGAGGACGTTTTGTCTGCATGTTCTGAGTTGTCCTATTAAATTTATTCATATCTCGGTCCGGCTACACCCATCAATCTGAAACTCGTCTCTCACGTCTAACACCTTGCCTGGACGACAATAGACCTGAAAGCCATGGCAGGACCGAGGTTCATTGGCTTGAGGCACGGCCAGGCCTGTCATAGACTCGGGATTTGTACCACATAAAGGAAGGCATCCACGAGGTTTTTTACAAAATAATCAGTGCCTCTAAGATTCTGGAATTTGACCACCGCGAATGACTGCGCCTACTGGTTTTCAATTATAATGTTGCAACGTACTGCTTTTTACGTTTAATATCAGTTGCTCAATCCTCTGAGACCTGGCATAATCATATCATGACAAAATTTGTTACCGGATTAGAGGGGCCTGCGAACAGAAATACAGACATTAAGGGTTTTCGGACAACTTCCAGTACCCGGTGACCTCGGATCAAGATAAGACGTTGATTATACTATCCTAGTGGGCAATTGCTTGAGACCGGTAGAGTAGGTCCTCCCATATGATAAAAGCTGGAATAACCGGGATACACAGACTGTGTACGCCTGGAGGTATAGAGATTTTGGGCTCTCGTGAGCACTATCAAGTAAGACAGCTTCCGCCCCTTTAGATTCATTTCAATCAGAGAAGGCAACGGAAAGGCTTTTTTTGTCGCCCGCGCTAATTTCTTGTACGCATCTCCCGGTGTCTCAAAGAACCCTGAAGAGTCTAGACGAGGTGCATCCACGCGTAAGTAGTATCCAGTCAATGAGGCCAACTGCACACGTTACGAACGGTTCTAAAAGTCGACATAAACCAGTTCGAATTTACCGAATGTCTGATATGACGTCATATGGTATCAATCAACTATGGTCAAAATAGATGACCCTGTGGTTTTAATAGAGTTGACTGGAGAGACTTCATCTGTAGAAAACTTTGTATTTGCAATACGCAGAGCGATGATTAATGTATCTGACGCCAAAGGTGTCGCTCCTGGTCGTGCTATAAGGTGACTGAGAGAAGACCTTTCTCTAGGCGTGATCACGAATCGGCGGTATTTCGTCGCTCTAGAGCCGATGGGTGCCTAGACTCTCTTCTACCGAATGGGCCATGTCCGGAGATAAGACTATAAACCGAGTTTTGCGCAAGTTTCAATGAGCAGTCATGGATCTACGAGCGCAGGTGCGGGACCCAATAATGTTTCGAGGTAAATACCACAAATCGACAAATGCGGTCTTGATGAGTAATATAGGACTAGAAACAATCTTTCCCCCATCTCTGAGGTACTCTACATTCAAGTAAGCTTTCTTTGATGGAGTTGAAATGAGTACTATTCTCTTGTTACGCGCATGGATTTTTCAAGAGCACGCGTGTCTCTGCTCCAGCGATACACATGATGTCCCTATGCTTGGTTGAGTTATTAGCGTGCATGTTTTTACACAGCGGACTACCTCAACAGCCGATACCGAACCCTTCGCCAAAGAAGAATTGTATGTCTTTGCGCCGCGTCAGGCCAAAAGCTTTTCGAATAGATTAAGGGTTTACAGTGAGCTGGCAAGGTCGCAGAATCGACATGGCGAAAGAGATTTGTGACTTGATGCTTTCGAATCCGAGGAAGCGTCGGATATCGTAAATGTCAATGACAAAGAGAAAAATGGAATGCATAGGAATTACAATACTGGAAAGCGAAACGAACGTTCGATAGTCAGTCTTCGGCGTTGATAGAATGATACGGCTTGATGGAATGAGCTACATATTCCATACTTGGATTATGACGACAAAGGAATAAGTCCAAGACCCTGTAACTGTGACAAGTTCTAGACTACTCTAGACCAATGACAGTAAACAAACCTGAATCGACCGAGGATGTATGGATTTTCCTTCAAAATAAGAACATCAAAGTTGCATCGCAAGTGAATAAATTAACACCATTACATCACATTTGACGATCGGAACGCAGTGTGCGTAGTCTACCTCGATGAAATCAGTAGCACAAATGAAGAGGTTCGCGCCCATCTCACATCATTGGAGCGACCTAGATTGAGGAACATAAATGGGCCAATTTGAGCCCCCTGATATGAAGTAAATCGGGACCATTCCCAGGGATTAAAAAACACCCACCGATCGGCGTCCATACATATGCCGTACAAATGGCGAGCAGCGTTGAAAGAGACACATACAAAGTGACGCATCTTGGGCAACATTCCACAGAGAATATCAACGAACCCTCGAGTATATTGGCTCCTTTTTAATTTAGACTTCGACACTCATTTTCTGGACCTTTCTTGCAGGGTCACCTTATATTAAACTCCAGACATTTCGTGTTCCGGGGAATAGAAAACTGTAATTTGATCAGATTTAATGAAAAAAATGGAAAGCCTTGTTTACCTCTCAATGTGAAATCTGTACATTGAATCGAATAGATTCCAGCACAGTCCGGTTGACCGGATTTACCTTTCTGAGAGCTGCCGAGAAGCGCATCCTCGGAAATTGATGTCAGTCACGGTCGCTACCTATAGTACGGGATATGCCGTAGCGTTGTCGTGGGGATACCATCCAATGTTCTATCCTTACGAAAACTGTCATTCAGCTGTGGTAGAGTGCAACCGCAGGACCAATGAGAGCAACGACACCCGGTTTCTTGGGGACAAATGAGCAGAATTATCCCCCAAGGCTTCGTTCGCAGACATTACTGCGCCGTTTGTCCCTGAATGTGTTTTCATCTCCATCCTTCCTTACTGCTTCACCCAAGCCGAAGAGAAGCACACAGGACTTAAGTTTTCGAAAACAGCCAAACTCAGTCCTGATCTGACATAATATGAGCCAACGGAAGGAAGCTTTCTTGGATTGAACATTGCGTTTCAAACGCAAGAAAGTGGATCACAGGCTTCTGCAAATTACCTGTCCGTATTGAAAACAATCCTTCGAATTCTCGATTGATCTCAAACAGAAACTCAGGAGGGCGTCATAATTATGTGGAAACAGATACGTACACAATGTATGAAACGTCTGTAATGAAGTCGCGTATAGTGTTATGGACAAGGAAGGAAATTCAGCATTCTTTAAGGTCAAACAATTACTAAGCTCACATTTAGTCGACAGCATTTCTACAGTTCTCCCGGAGTAAGAATCAGGATTAACATCGCGATTTCCAAAGCAGCTACAACAACCGTCACTTGAATGACAATCCAGCCTGCTGTGACGAATGGCCGCCCATAGTTGCGGCCTTCTTGACCGACAGAGGGCATTCCCTGATGTGGAGTATCTGCTTCTTCATGACAGTCTGCAAAGTCGTGTGCCGAATGACGAGCTCGCGTGAACGAGGTAAAGAGAAAGAAGGCTCCAAGAGCTGCAAATAATAGGCCAACTAGAACCGTGCATAAGCCCGGACGAAAGGTAAGAGGAAAGAAAAAAGATTCAAACTTGCTTTTGCGAAACCGGGTATCGAAAAGCCGGAGGATCGTCAATGCATAGCCGAGGGAGCCAAGCGCGGTACGGCTATAAGCCCCATGGAATGTGCGCTGTCGGGCTCGAATTTCAACGAGCTCATTAATGTCTGATGTTACATAGGATTGTCTACGATGACCTCTGCTCATATTTTGGGGTCAGGCACGATAGAGGATGAGATAATGAGAAAAGTACCTATACCGGTGCATCGTGCGGGATCTATGTTGATATCAGTACAAGCTGAGTTGTTGCCAGGCAGACTTGAAGCACAGAAGCACAAAGCATCAAGACAGCAACAGTAGATCCTACCAGAACAGAACACGTCAGTGAGCAAGAAGGAGAACTGGCTTGTCCTTGGAATTTATAGTCTTGGATTCTGTCGCGAAAGTAGACAACTCCCGTGGGTATGCGCAAGGGAGGACAGAGACCGAACAGGAGCCATCTGCTATTTCGGCGCTTGATCCGGTCCGGCGCGTCCAGACCCTGATTTTCTGATTATTTTCTGATCTTCTCAAATCACTGCTCCAACGGCAGAATGCCTGCAATACCATCCGAAGATGAGCTAACAATGGCAATCGTGCAGCTCAAAAAAGAAAATCCAGAATTCGGAATTGCTAAAGTCCATGCTCAACTAAACAGTAAATACCCAGACTGGACTGTTAGCGAACAGAGGACAAGAAAAATCCTACAAAATCAGGGGCTCATCATCTCAGCACCTGGGAATATCCCCGATATCTATCCCTCATCTAGGCTGGTAGCTGGCCTTCATATTCCCAAATGGACTTCAAAGGTTGAAGTGAGGTGGTTTGATAAGAAGAAAGGCAAAGGTCTAGTTGCTACTCAAGAGATCATAAAGGATGAAGTGATCTGGAAGGAAGATCCGTTCATCATTGCACCTGAGTGGTGTGTTCTCATCACTGTTTCATGATAATGTACGGCTCATGATATCACATCGAGAGTTTAGGGATATCTTTGATTTACAAGCGCAATCGCTTGCCTGCGCGTTCTGTACTACACCACTGGGAGACTCGCCACTAATATTAGCATGCCCAGCCTCCAATACGACTTCTTCGTGTGCTGCGAGATTCTGCAATCGTCTATGTTTGGTGCGGTCTGCGCAGGTCCACCCTTTGCTCTGCTCTGCGAGAAACCCAGCTTCTGTCCCTCTTCTCAAATTTGTCCGGGAAACTGAGTGGATGACATTGCATGCGCTTGCCCAGTGTATGAGTAGACTTCTCCTCGCAGACCAGATGAATGAGAAAACATTCACTGAGGACTGGGAATTTATTCGCTCCCTGGCTGAGCTAGGTATGGAAGAACGCTTTAAGTATAGCTTCAGGCTGTAAGCCTTACTGCTCCTGTTTGGCTTTTCCTTACATTTGAATAGATCTGAACAATTGGAACCAGATAGAGAATCTTGGAAGAAGGCGCACCAACTTTTTCTCCAGACATTCAAGGAACCCAAGAGCCAGCAAGAAGCAAAGAAATTGGCAAAAATACTGAAGAAACCGGCAACGGAAAGCGTTCAAAATGATATCTTTGACTATGACACTGGCTTCTTGCATGGACTTGGTTGCATGAACCTTAGTAAGTGCTCAATTGACTTAGGTCATGATGACTTACCATTATCTAGACCTCGAAGCTCATGGGGGATTATATGCATTGCACTCGCATTTGAACCATTCTTGCGAGCCCAACGTGTCAGTCCGTCACCTAGACCAGCGTATAGCCCTCGCACGTATTACTGTAATTGCGAAGCGAGATATTCGGGTGGGTGAAGAACTGCTGGTGACTTACGTGAATCCGCAAGTCCCATATCGAGTCAGACAGAATGAATTACAAGCATGGGGTTTTGGAATATGTACATGTCCACGCTGCATTAAAGAAGCCCGAAAGTCAAAGGATGATAATGACCGAGAGCTGGCTCATCTTGTACAAGAGCTCAAGGCTGGGTTTGGTATTGCGTGATTTGGGTTATGTTTATATACTATGCTATGGTAATATACAGATATATCTGCAAACATACAGCAAACATACAGGTGTAAAGGCGTGGGAGAATGATAGCATATGATATCCAAGCACCTGACCATGTGATTTTTGTGGCGTGAGAACTTCAAAAGCGTGATAAAGGTATGACCTTCCAGGTCACAGGGTTTGTGATCACGTCTGGTCGTGACTTTCACGCCCCCATATTTCCCCCCCTCCTCACTTCACAACAAGCGTCTATTGTGCAAATACAGTATTTTTCTTGAAATCGTTAGGTCTTTGTGAGACCAATCATAGCCCGAGGCTTATAGCCTTCCTTCTGATATTGTTTAGCTCGAAACCGCTTTGTCAGTATCAACTTGAACCCGCTTGCGAAGATCGTAGCCGCCACTATCACCGATATTCCAACATTAATTGGCACCGTTTCCCTCTCGTAGATTATCGACTCTAGGTCTATACATTGACGCTTAAATCGCAATGGCACCTCCATCTCAGCCCACCCATGATTCTGCACCTGTCCAATCAACACCAAACTCCCTTCAAATTCCTGCGCCTCAATCTCAAGCAGGCGTAACTAGTTCTATTCCAGCCGCTTCTGACTTAAACAATATCCAACTTCAAGGCCTTGACCATAATCAAATCTTATCCATACTCCGCCATCTCCCTTTGCTCGGCAGGGTGAGTCATATGTGCTTGTATTAGGCTCCTCTCGAGAGGATCTTTTTTTCTTGTATCCACACTTTCTATTATCTTCCGTGGTCGGATCGATTTCCTGTGTTGCATCAGTCGTGGTAATTAGCTACACGTGATCATATGTCGTTCGCGCCTCGTCGCGATGGTTAGCACGAGCGCATTTCATGCAAGTCACGGGGGGCATCAGTGTTGTCTTTTTTTTCAATTTTGTTCTTGGGTAATACTGTTTGCCGCATTGATTGATTCTTTTCGACCAGTTGAATGAAGGCAACACAAAGGAAGATGCCGCACAAGTTTTGTCGAATCTTGCTGCTTTCAGCCCTGGTGCTGCCCAGTATCCACCACAGGGCACGTCCACGGGTCTCCCAGGTATCAATGACCCCGGTCCTTCGTCTCATCCTCGTGGACCTCCTAATCTTGGTCAATTGAGTGCCGTCGCCCTTCAAGCAACATCCGCAGCTTCTCAACCACCTCGGCCAGAGGGCTCAGTCAGCGACGAACGAAGTGTCCAGCAATTGCAACAGGCGGCACAGCTTGTTCAGGCTGTAACCGGTAATTCTGACACCGCTGATAAGACTATTGGGTCTCCCACGGTATCCGTTACAAGTGGTGGTCGCCGCAGGAATCCTGCGATGGGAAGCGATGAGTGGACGAGACAGCGGAAGGATAATCATGTTAGTGCTATTCTGTCTCAGAGAGTACGACAATATCTCACCTTCTTGACAACAGAAAGAAGTCGAACGCCGGCGTCGCGGCAATATCAACGAAGGCATCAACGAGCTTGGCCGAATAGTTCCGAGTGGAAATGGAGAAAAAGCCAAGGGTGCAATCCTTGCACGCTCTGTTCAATATATCCATCATTTGAAAGAGAACGAAGCTCGGAATATCGAGAAATGGACATTGGAGAAATTACTGATGGATCAGGCCATGGGTGATCTTCAGAATCAGCTTGAAGAGGTCAAGCGCATGTGGGAAGAAGAGCGCTCCGTTCGTCAACGGCTCGAGCTCGAGCTCGAGACGCTTCGAAATACTACAAGGAAGAGTGCTGCTCCCGTAACTACTTCTGCTGCTTCTCAATCATTTTCCCAATCTCAGGCCGTCAGGTCTCCAAACGTTCCGAATAAGAATGCCGACATAGTCCCTGGAGCAAAGCGGAAGAGCGAGGAGGTGCCCGACAGATCCACCAGAGCCGGTGAAAGCGAGGGCGATCGAGATGGCAAGCGTCTGCGAACTGATTGACCGATCAAGCTAGTTGTTTGATTTGTTCTCTTCCTTGTTTCTTGCTTGCGGTCCTTGCTTTCCACTCTTACTCTGGGTGCGTATTCGAACGGAATGTATTTTTTCCATATCTATGTATGCCTTGCCCAATTTATCCCTTTGTGGCACTGGTATCCCTCGTGAACTTTTGTGCACTCGTCTTCCTTCTCGTTAACCATGTACACTCACAGCCGCTCTATTTTTTCCCTGTTCTGTAAAAATCTGATATCCAGAATGAAATAATTATATAGTTATGAAGAGAACTGGGATACCTCATCCCGCATTACCTGCGGCCATTGAGCGGCATTGCGCTTGGTGGATTGCCTCATTGATGCTTGAACTTGGTTGCCACATGCAATAACCTGCCCTCCTGTGTGCTACCAGGATTCAAAGGTCAAACTGGGGTCTTGTCCAATTGATATGTTTCCAGCATTGCCAATGCCTGATTTATCGCATAAGGGGGCTGAAATCGCACTCTATGTGCACATAATAAGCGTGAGGTCGAGACATTCATTAGCAGTGTATCGAGTCTTGTTCCTGGATTGTCGTAAACACCACGCATCGAAGTAAATGAAGACAATGAAGACATTAAACTGTTTTCTTCTGCAGGTGAGTCTGACTTTGAGTGCCGCGAGACATTTCAAATGTAGGACCCTCGATCACCTGCTGAAGTCACGTTCACATAAGCCATGATCTACCACAACTGCTATAGGAGATTTCAAACTGGGCAAAGTGAGAACTTCAGAACACCAGAACCCTAGGTCTTAATCCATGGCGACGCGCTCCACGTGGTTTGACAATGGTAAAAGGAATCGCAGCTTACGAGGCTCTCTGCTCTCCGAGGAAGTCTGCAAGCTTCCAGAGATTCCACGGTGAACTAAGGTCTAAGTTGGCTTTGGGAGGTGAGGTTTATCTTGGTTTTGTTGCTCGTGAAAACCTATTGAACATCTCAGATCTCCCTTCGGTCGCATGTTGATGCTGAACAACTTATGAGACCTATCCCAACGGAGCCCAGACGTTTCCTGTATTTCTCGAACGAGGTGAGCATAACAGATTCGCTCAAGTAGCAGGTCACCGTCGCGGAGATGAAGTTTTGTGTGTCAAGTAAAGTTCACAGGCGGCCATGGGGGATGCGAGGTATGTTCATCGAAACGTTGAGGGTTCAGTTGGAGAAGTCTAGACCGTCGAGTCGGGGTTTGTCACGGAGAAGTAATTCGCCACAAGATGTGCGATCTTTGTAGAGCTCCGAGGACGAGTAGGGATAAGGCGACGATCCGCAGAGCTGCAATGCCTTTTTCAGCACAAGTTACGAGTTTGTCAATCCTGCGGGTGTGTATGAGATGGGCTCGAGAGATGCAGGACTGATCCAGGGCCCTGAGATTCCTAGACCCATGTTGGCTTCATCGTCCAGTCCGTTTATTGGAGCTTGAGACCACTCTCGGTCATATGAACTGGCTGGCTTGGGAAAGTGTCTCCATTCCCTTGGTCTATCTGCAGTTGGGGACCACCTCAGGTCCATTACAACAGAACCTGAGCCAGCTTTCTTGCAACCTGGTCAATCTCGCAGGTCTAATCTCGCAGTTCTAGAACAGACGTGGCGTAAACGGCCGTCAATTAGGACTAACCAAAGCAAACTGAATACGCCGCGTTGCTGGAAATGGTGGACAAACTACTTTACACCTTTTCGTTCTGGACCCGTCTTTGGCGGAAAATTTGACCATGCCTTATCCTGCAAAGGCCGTGTATGTATTCCAACCGACTAATGATGACATGTCTCAGGAACACTAAATCTGAAACTCATGCCTATTCTGCTTGAACTGTAGGTTTTCGGTTCTCCCGAAATTTTCAAGCAATAGTCCCAGTTAGTACTAGCCCCAGAAATTATCCTTTCCCTTCCAGTGGGTCCTTACATACATATATCGAACTCCTTTTGGGCAGAGTCTAGACTGGATCCATTGGCTCAGAAAACTTAATTGTTGCTCGAGCGGCGTACTACCAGATCACGAACCCCGGTTTCTATGGATCTTTCGAGACCTCTCGACGACAAGGGTCTACTGTACATTCTTGGATCAGTAAATGATGTTGTGCACGAACATGTATGTGTGTGCGTGTACTCTTTTATCCAGGGCCATCTGATTTTTTTTATCTGACTTTGGTAATGGGTCATTGAAACATAGTTGAGGATTGGGACTGCGGTTGTGATCAAGTTTGATGGTTCACACGATAGAAAGATGATTGTGATTGATCAACTGTTATTGATAATTGTTGAGGTCTGAATCAGCCCGCTGGGTTTCCTTCTATTCTTCCTGGATGATATCGCTATTCGGCTTGATGGGCTGCACCTGACAAGCGGTACATGCTCAATCACCCAATTATTGGATTTGAAATGGGAAAAATGACCTACAGAATAGTTTTGGATTCCCTGTTAGAAAAACAAAATGTAGATCCTCTACATCGTGCGGCATCCCCTTTTGTTATAATCCCTATTTATCAAGGTGTTTCATGCCAATCACTTCATTGCAATGTCAAATGGGTTTCTCCCATACTGTGGCTCGTCCTGTGTTAGGAGCTGTGCAAGGCGATATACACATTGCTGTGCATTTCAGTGACCCGGTATGGCTAAACCGGCCGGGAAGGAGCGTGATGCTGCATGGATTTACAACTTTTGATATTTCCTGGTGATGTCGGAACTCATTCTGCTTTGTACGTGACTCTGTTGGAATCGTCAACATCCTCCTTCGCAAAAAATGAGTCCGCCTGTGCTTGACGATGACCCACTTACTCTGGCACTTCAGCCGCCGGCGGACGAAACCCCGGAGCAGCGCCAGGTGCGAGAGGCAGCTGAGGCCGAGGCCAAGAGGGTGAGTGACGAGATTGACGAGCAAATCAAGCAAGAAAGAGAGAACGAGCGACGAAGAAAAAGGCCAGTCAAGTTGCTTCTGCTAGGCGAGTACCTTATGCTCTGCAGCCGTTTCTCACTCATGGAAAGCATTGTCTAGGTCAGAGTGAAAGTGGCAAGACTGCTACACTCAAAAGTCCGCTCTTTGTCCCATCTTGCTTGTCCTTGCTGATTTCACTCCAGATTTCCAACTCACCTATGCGCAACGCGAATGGTCGGAGGAACGAGCGTCTTGGCGCGCAGTCATATTCCTCAACTTGGTTCGCAACGTCAATGAAGTTCTCGAACACATGTCTGCAGAAATGACCGGTCTACCCTATCCCCGTTACCCAGCAAATGATTCTACTGAAGAACTTCCCATCCGACCCGTCAGAACATTGCCACCCCTGAAGTTCAAGGACAAACACAAACAGCTTCGCCTCCAACTTGCTCCACTCCAGCAAGTACAGCGCGAACTAGAACAACAACTGGGCGCTGCTAGTACTGAAGTCTACTCCTTAGGCTCTCCTGAGTCCTACTCGGGTCGCCGTGCCCCATCTGAGTTTTCCATTAATTCCTCAAATGGATGGAAATCGGCCCTTGACAAATTCCGCAAGAGTCCAGGAAATCGCCCAGAGGCACCAAATGACATGAATAAGGACAAGGCTTCTAGAACTATGGAAGACGAGATAGCTGAGATCATCGCAAGTTGTAGGGAGGATATCAAGACCTTATGGGAGGACCCCACTGTTGGGGAGGCCCTTTCGCGGCAGAAAGCGAGAATAGAGGATACTCCGGGTTTGTGAGTATTCCGACTTGGTGTCAAATCTCTTCACTGAGGTCGGCTCTAGTTTCCTCAATGATGCAGAACGAATAGCTGTCAAAAGCTACCTGCCATCTGATGATGATGTTATTCGGGCCCGTCTCAGGACTTTGGGCGTGCAAGAATACAGATTCATTTTTGATCATGGTCTGACAGATACATATTCTTATTCCTACATTTGACTCATAGTGAGATGGAATAGGCAAGACTGTAGGCCAAGAATGGCGTTTATATGATGTTGGAGGCACCAGGAGTACTGTGAGTGCCCTGCCATTCACAGAGCATTCTGCTAACTCCACCTTCATGCCTGATCATTCCAGCGCGCCGCGTGGTATCCGTACTTTGAAGATGGTGAGTCGAGAAGCTCTCGAATATACAGGAAGTTGATGACTCTGGCCAGTCGACGCTATTATTTTCTTAGCGTGAGAGGGAATTTTCTACTTTTGTCTTGTTTCTGTCTG
>Ga0153986_1000015_pt1 | contig 45924 bp, 73 predicted proteins | sample TSGA070MetaG_FD_104724 | JGI IMG/M metagenome (GOLD analysis project Ga0153986, IMG submission 104724) | Attine ant fungus gardens microbial communities from Georgia, USA - TSGA070 MetaG | ecosystem: Host-associated > Fungi > Mycelium > Unclassified | place: USA: Georgia, Alexander Wildlife... | reverse complement strand
GCAACCGAGTCGTATCTATATCGGAATGAGATTTATTTTCTTTCGGTCACCCGCTGCTGTGCCTGTGTTCGTCCCCACGATCCACACATAAGAAATGACTGTCTAGTGAGGGTAGAAAAATGCTGGATTCCAAAACAATGAATATCGAGTTTGATTCAGAAGAGCTTGAGAAGTCTCATTTCAATTTTTTGTGGGCGTCTCTCAGATTGAATGCTATTGAGACACTACACGGATTACTTGATTAACTCCCAACGAATCATACAGGAACAGGGCACCACAAAGTCGCACTTGACTCTAGATAAACGAGGGATCCTTTCTAAATGGTCGCTTCAGCAGAGGCCGAAGTGCTTCACGATAGGATCGACCGGTCAATAAAATTCTGAAACAATTTTGGGTTGTTTTGACCGTCGTTTGATCGTTACCAACACACATCAACACCTGCTCGCCATCCTCGCTCTTTTCGCTACGGTTTCCTTCCGTCCCAAGCCACTCCAACATGGCGGAGAACATATTCAGCAAGGGCACGCGGGTCTGGTTTGAGGATAAGGATCAGGCTTGGATATCCGCCGAGGTCGTCTCGGTGACCAAAGCTGCTGACGATAGCATTAAGCTTGGTTTCCTGGATGAACGCGGCAAGGTACATTAATTCCATCGAAGATCGCTTCTAATCACTCACCCTCAATTATCAGGAAATTACAATTAATACGACAGGGAAGGAAATCAAGGACGGCAAAGAGGGGCTTCCGCCCCTTCGTAATCCCCCTCTTCTAGAAACGGCAGATGACTTGGCCACCTTATCCCATCTTAACGAACCATCTGGTATGTAAACCCTTTGCACCATCAGCCTTGCTCACTCACTGTCATCAGTATTACACACTATCCGCAATCGTTATGCCCAGCACAGTATCTACACATACAGTGGAATTGTCCTAATAGCCGTCAATCCATTCCAGCGCGTTACTCTTTATGGTCCTGAGATAATACAAGCATACAGCGGTCGAAAAAGAGGGGAGTTGGAACCACATCTTTTCGCCATTGCAGAAGATGCCTATACTGCCATGTGCAAGGAGGGAATGGGACAGACGATCATCGTATCTGGAGAGAGGTAGGCAGCCAACCTTTTCTCAATAATGATCATTTCTCATTTCACTATAATTAAGTGGTGCTGGAAAAACAGAATCGGTCGGAGTTTTTCCTGAAGGCAATGAACAAGAAAGATTAATATTCTTTTATAGGCCAAGTTCATCATGCGTTATCTCGCTTCCGTCAATTCTCCCAGTTCTAATTCAAAATCAAAGTCAAAATTTTCCTTGGACGACTCAAGTGAGATTGAGAAGCAAATACTAGCAACCAATCCCATCCTCGAGGCTTTTGGTAACGCGAAGACCACCCGAAATGATAACTCTTCCCGTTTTGGCAAGTACATTCAGGTTCGATTCTCGTCTGTGTCCATTATGCATTGTCTAAGCCATAACATTAGATTCTGTTTGATGGGAAGCAGGAGATTGTTGGCGCTCGAATCCGAACCTATCTCCTTGAGCGTTCCCGAGTAGTATTCCAGCCCTTGACAGAACGGAATTACCACATTTTCTACCAACTATGTGCTGGTGCACCATCAAAAGAGCGCAAGGACCTTGGATTGGATATAGATGTTACAAAATTTCATTATCTTAAGCAAGGTGGACCTTTGTCAACACTGATAACTGGGGTTGATGACGCGGAGGAATTTAGAGCAACACAACAGGCCCTGTCGACTGTCGGTATATCAGTGGAGAAACAGTGGGCTGTTTTTCGTCTTTTAGCCGCTTTGCTTCACCTCGGCAATATCAAGGTTACATCCATGCGGAATGAGAGTAACATCGACGACAATGACCTTGCGTTACAATATTCTACGCGCTTTCTTGGTGTTAACCTTGCAGATTTCAAGAAATGGACGATCAAAAAACAGTTAGTTACACGGTCTGAGAGAATTGTGACCGCATTGAGTGCGGCTCAGGCAATCGTTGTTCGTGATTCTGTCGCGAAATTTATCTATGCGTGCATGTTTGAGTGGCTTGTGGCAATCGTGAACGAGAGTCTGGCGGGAGAGAATGGTGATGCTGCAGAACGGGCCGAGATGTTCATCGGCGTTCTGGACATCTATGGCTTTGAGCATTTCCACAGGGTATGTATGTATTAACAATCTAAATTTTGTACTGACTTGTTTTTCAGAATTCTTTTGAACAGTTTAGTATCAATTATGCAAACGAAAAACTGCAGCAAGAGGTATTTTGATCCGAGGATTATGAAGTAGTGATCCGCTCATTATCTCCTAGTTCAATTCGCATGTCTTCAAGTTGGAGCAAGAAGAGTATGTCAAGGAAGAAATTAATTGGACGTTCATCGACTTCTTTGACAATCAGCCCTGCATCGACGTTATTGAAAGCAAGCTCGGCGTTCTTTCGCTATTAGACGAAGAGTCTCGCCTTCCAGCTGGGACTGACGCGTCTTTCCTGCAGAAATTGAATGCCCAAATCCTTCCAAAACGTGAGTTCAGAAATGTCTACAAGAAACCACGGTTTGGCAATACGTCTTTCACCATTTCCCACTACGCATTGGATGTCACATACGAGGTTGAAGGCTTCTTGGAAAAGAATCGCGACACCGTTCCAGATGAACACATGGCCCTTCTCACCACTACGAAGAACTCGTTCTTGAAAGAAGTGCTCGATGCTGCTCTGAACTCTGTCAAGGCCACAGAGGGTGGAAATACTCCGACTGGTCCTGGCTCAGATACTGGTAGCGGTGGCTCGCGTCGCTCGTCTGTTATCCCCGATCCTGGTCGCCAATCATGGGTAACATCAAATGCCTCTCCTGGTGCTTCGACCCCTTCAGGAAGTGCCAAGCGCGGTTTGCTCGCTTCCAGGAAACCTACACAGGGCTCAATTTTCAAGTCCTCTTTGATCGCACTCATGGAGACTCTCAAAGTGACTAATGTTCACTATATACGGTGCATCAAGCCCAATGAGGCTAAGCGCCCCTGGGAGTTTCAACCTCAACAAGTCCTTGGACAATTACGTGCTTGTGGTGTTCTAGAGACTATTCGGATAAGTTGTGCTGGATATCCTACACGGTGGACATACGAAGAATTTGCAGAACGGTGAGTAATAAAGAGATTGATGGTATAAAATTTATCTTTGACTCGGGGAGTAGATATTACATGCTTGTGCCATCTTCAGATTGGCAACCAATGATCCAGTCTATGGATCTTCGTAGACTTTGTGCTATCATCCTGGAAAAGACCATCGCGGATACTGACATGTATCAGAATGGTTTAACCAAGATTTTCTTCAGAGCTGGCATGCTGGCAGGTTTGGAGTCGCTTCGATCAGATAGGCTCAACGCGATGATTACAGTGGTGCAAAAGAACATGCGTCGTCGCATGGCAATGAAAAAATATCGGACGTTACGCCAGGCGACGATTAAAATTCAAACTTGGTGGCGTGGCATCCTTGCCAGGAAGCTTGTGAAGAGTATTCGGCGTGAAGTTGCAGCCAGAAGACTGCAAACCGCGATTCGTGCCTCCATGCAAAGGAAATATTTTCATGATGTCCGACGTAGTGCCATTCTTTTTCAGAGTAGTACGTGACTTATATATAGAGATAATGATGCTTCCGGACTTACTTTTTCCAGGAATCCGTGGTATGCAAACACGTCGACGATTTGTCCACGAAAGGATGTATCAAGCAGCCACCCTTTTACAGAGCCTGTTGCGAGGGGTGTAAGCATTTCAACACTTTTTCGAGATTTTTACTCACTGCAGATGTCAGTGCGTCTCGTCGTGTGTTCAGGTCTGATGTCCGTCATGTCATCTACCTGCAATCGTGTATCCGCCGTCGATATGCCCGTCGTGAGCTCAAGGCCCTCAAGGAAGAAGCCCGCTCGCTATCTAAGTACCAGGAAATATCCTATCAATTAGAGAATAAGGTTGTTCAACTCACACAGTTATTGCAACAACGGTCAGAGGAGAAGAAGAAAATTGAGGTCCAACTTGTGGAACTCCAGCAACAATTACAGCAATGGATGAACCGACATGAAGAAACTGACGCCCGGTTGAAGCAAACCATGAGTAACCTACACACGACAGAAGTGGAATTGGTAGGCAAGGAAGAAATATTCCAGGCCAAGCTTGAAAGTGAGAAAAAGCTAGAAGAAGTCACGACACGACTGGGGGAGAAGGAGGAAATAATTTTGAAGTTGACCGATGAGATTTCGCGGCAGGCAACCCAAATTGAGACTCAGCAGAAGGCTTTGGAGGCTACGCCTGTCCGTGCTCACGAAGACACCTCTGTCATTGCTACACTCAAGAACGAGGTCAGCGGTCTCAGAGAACAGCTTAATCGTGCATATGCACTCAATACGCTGACCAAGGGTCCAAGAGGCGACCAACCCCAACCGCTTTCGCCGACATTTGCCCCAACCTTGCGTACTTTGGAACCTAATGGCACCACTGTCAATGGCAACCCAAACAATCGGCACCAGCGTAGACATAGCTCGGCTGGTGTTTTGAACTTGGCGCCTCCCGAGAGTCGTACCTCAGCTGACGAGCTCATGTATGATGTCAAGAAATCGCAAACGGCGAACCCACGCGCCGTCTCTGTGGCATTTAATGGCGAGGACAACTTTATGCGCTATCGCAATATGAACGGACTTCCAGGAATTCGTGATTATGAAGATCCTGCAGAAGAAAAGATCCGACTAATGATGGATGCCAAGAGGTTGGATGAGGATGTGCTGGACGGTTTGATCCGTGGCATGAAGATTCCTGTTCCAAGCCTGACTAACCCTTCGGCTGTGAAGGAGATCTTATTCCCGGCAAACCTTATCAGCTTGGTGACAAACGAGATGTGGAAATATGGTTTAATTGCAGAAAGTGAACGATTCCTTGCTAACGTGATGCAAACAATTCAAGCTCATGTTATGGTGTGTTTCTTTTGACTATGACTTGAACGAGTCACTGATGGAGGTACAGTCTTTCCAAGGAGAGGAAGCAATTGTTCCTGGTATTTTCTGGCTGTCCAATGTCCATGAGATGCTCTCTTTCATATGTGTTGCTGAAAGCGACATGTTGCAAGGCATCGGACCTGGTGAGGAAAATGCTGTTCGGCCCTTTGACTGGGCTGATTACGAGCGTCTTGTATCTGTTGTCAAGCATGATCTTGACAGCTTGGAGTATAACATCTATCACACGTGGATGTTGGGGGCAAAGAGGAAAGTTTCAAAGATGGTCATTCCTGCCCTGATCGAAAGTCAGTCACTACCAGGGTTCACAACCAGTGACGGTGGTGGCCGATTATTCAATCGACTTCTGAATTCAAATACTCAGCCAGCATTCAGCATGGACGAAATCCTCAGTCTCCTCAACAAGGTCTGGAAGAGTCTGAAGAGCTATTACATGGAGGAATCTGTGGTGCAACAAGTTATCACAGAGCTACTCAAGCTGATTGGTGTAACGAGTTTTAACGACCTTCTCATGCGACGAAATTTTTCATCATGGAAACGAGGTTCGTGGGTTTGAGGAGACTTTTTTGACGTTACTAAAAGCGCCACGCCCTAGCTATGCAAATTCAGTATAATATTACACGTATAGAAGAATGGTGCAAGTCACACGATATGCCCGAAGGGACACTACAACTGGAGCACTTGATGCAGGCCACCAAGCTCCTTCAACTGAAAAAGGTATCATTGTTGACGATCTTCATTTTTTTGAACACCTGCTAACGTGATGCCATACCAGGCTACGGCTGCTGATATTGAAATTATCTACGATGTCTGTTGGATGCTCAGTCCTATGCAAATCCAGAGGATGTGCACCAACTACTATGTCGCTGATTATGAGGTAAGATTTCTGTCAATTTCTGTCATCAAACCCAGGCAGGAACCTTAATTCACAGAATCCGATCTCGCCGGAGATCCTTCGAGTGGTAGCCTCTCGAGTTCAAGCTAACGATCGCAATGACCATCTTCTCCTGTCACCAGAGCCAGAAGAAGTAGGACCTTATGAATTACCGCTACCTCGAGAGGTATCAGGACTGGAGACATATGTCCCTGCATATCTTAATGTTTCGCATCTCAGGCGCCTGGCTGCGCTCGTTTCGTAATTAGTGCATCTTGGTTGTCAGATTTCTCATTGGGTAATTTTTTCCACCCACACATTCAATGGGGTTGGACTTTTGTTGTGTCTCTTTTAGGATTAGTATACCATGCATTGCTAGATTGTATAGCCTTATTTGCGATGCTCTGTATTGGAGATTAAGAAAAAGGATTCCTTTTCTTCGGTCGTACAGGTATGCCCAAGTAACTCAGCAACTTTGACTGATGACGAGAACCGATCCGTCGTCTACTTGGTCCAGAAGGGTCGCATCATTTCGTATTTGTCTCTCGGGTTTTACTTTTGAGAGTTGGATGGGCTATCGTTATCAAACCAATGTCAGCAACATCATCATCCCAACGAGCTAGTAAGACACACAGATTTGCCGTTCTTAATGTCAAATTGAACACACAGAAGATCTAGGGCTTTGCCCACGATGAGCGTCTACAGCATCCCTACCTGAGGCTGGATGGATCAAGCGTGATGCTACACGAACCTTTCGCACCCAGAAAATTTTTTCCTGTTCACGATATCTGAATTTGATATGTAGTCGCTCATCCAAAGGAGGGGAAGCCAACTTGTCCTTTGGATCGAGAGGTGCAGCTTGATGCTGCATCTTAATCATCTCGACTCGGTGATAAGCGGCAAGTTTCATTGGATCTGTAGGTAGCCTAGTGATTTTCTTGACTGGATTCCTAGTTCTGGAACCTGAAGAAAACTTTGTAAGGAGTTGACGGGCCTTTTCATTCGGCTGCAATTTGGCATCGACGACCGGAGTACATTTGTGGGACACTGGATGGCGATGCCTGGAAGATTACGAATCAAAAAAGGGAAATTGCGATCCACTGAACTCTGACTCTGCGCAGAAAAATCCCTTGCAGTTTGTGCAGGTAATGGCAACGGCAGAGCTGTAGGCATCAAGGGTGAGGCTATTGCAGTTGTTGAAAACGCATCGCTGTAGCTTTTCATGCTGAACACCTGATTTCTGGGGCAACGACAAACAGGAGTGAAAATCAGAACGAATGTGATGTTTGCAGAAATATTGTGAGCAGTCTGGACATAGGATGGGCAGAAAGTCGTGAGCAGAGCAGGAGTCCAACGAACATTGGGTTCCAATGTCAAGAAGAGGCATGACTGTCACATCACAAGCATCACAACATCACAGCCCCTTTCATCATGAACATCATCGCAAGTCCTTATCTCCTTGCCTCCAAGACCATAGTGTTCACAATGATCGCAGGAGACCCTCTTTGGCCGTACGGTAACGCCAGCGGAGAGACTGCGTCAGCATCAGCGCGCACTCGCCAAGGCCCAGCGTGAACTTGATCGCGAGCGCACCAAGCTCGAGGCGAGCGAGAAAAAACTCATCGCAGATATCAAGAAAAGTGCAAAATCTGGACAGCTGGTTTGTCCGTCTCAAGCTATCGGGGCATGCCCTATCTCATTCCCAGATCCTCGAACCAACCGGATTCAAAACACAAGAATGCCTGCAAAATCATGGCAAAGGACCTTGTGCGGACACGCCGATATGTCCAGCGCTTCTATCAGATGCGTACTCAGTTGCAGGCTGTTGGTCTTCGGATACAGACACTGCGAAGTAATCAACAAATGGCCGACGCTATGCGGGGTGCAACCCGTGTATGCAGCCTTCGTTTCTCCAGTTCCTTGTAACTCACTTTGCAGCCATTTAGGCAATGGCATCGATGAATCGTGGTCTCAACCTTCCTCAGATCCAACACATAGTCACCGAATTTGAAAAGGAGAGCTCAATGATGGACATGAAGGAGGAAATGATGTCCGATGCTGTCGACGATGTCATGGACGAAGAGGAAGACGAAGAAGAAGAGGGTGATAAGATCCTCAAGCAGGTTCTAGACGAGATTGGTGTTGATCTCTCTCAACAAGTGTGTTTCTTCCGCTTTTTGTCCATGTTTCTCAGTGAATGTTCAACAAGCTTCAGCTCACCGATGCACCTACTGGCATTGCAACAACGTCCAGAATTTCTGCAGATCGACAACCTGTGGCCCTTAGTAGTCACGGCGGATTTTCTGCTGGTGGAGCAGGGAAAGTAGGGGATGACAGTAATAATGGCGGCGCAGCTCTTACAGACGAAGACGCCCTACAAGCTCGGCTAGATGCCTTGCGGAGGGGGTGAAACTACTTTGAACGAATTTCTTATGTGTTTTGCGTTACGACTACATTATACCTAGATTTTGAGACTGGCGATTGTTCTTGCTTCTTGGGCAGTTATCTTCCATGTGATACCGGAACTATTGTAGAATTCTTCGACATCTTCCTCCTATGTCAAGTGAGTAGGATCAAGCAAAACGAAGATTGTACTCACAGAGTCCAGGTTGAGGATCGTCGAGACTTGCTGCAATCGCACGAACTTTTCTCTGACGTCTCCAAACAACGTCTGAGAGCTGAGGTATGCTGTAATCGCCCGAAGGTCTCTGTCAAATCGGATCGCACCCAGCTAGCCCGAATAAATACCATCGTGCAGACCATTCTAGCCGACTACATACCTCTGTATACTTGAAGTTGAACATATACTTTTCCCAGGGACGAAGGAGAGCGTCGAGAGCAAGGCCAAAGAACGACCGATAGTTGTTATCGGTAAACGTTTCCTTGTATCCATCGACTAGTCCTTCCCATGTCTTCACAAACCGTTTCCGTACGGTATCTTGATATTCTGTTGTTGAATAGCTTTCTTCGTCCAACTGGTATGACACATTGTTATAGATGTCTGGTATGAAATTTCGCAATCTGGGGCGCAGTAATTGGTTGAACTGTTGTTCAATCCCAGCCTAGACATTGTGAAGAGATCATCCTAATGTAACAATCAAACAATACCTACCCGCAAAGTAGACTTAAACCTGCTCTCTATCGACTGGAAACCTATGATATGAGACTTGACTACTTTTTCCTCCGTATTTGTAAAGTTTTGAGATATGATCGTCCCCTCTGCAAGATCACGGGTGAGTCGTTCTAAGTGAGATGCTGAGATATCCAAGTCGTTTAATAGGATCTGTTCCCTGGTGAGATTGTAGCCATAAGACAGCGCCAGACTACACACACTGAATGACATCCTGTTCTCCCTTTCGATCTTGTCCGCTCGCGCATTCGATCCAGGAGTAGTTTGATTTCGATAAACATCGTCCAGTTTTTTCTTGATTATCGCGATGTAGTCTTTGTCAACTACCTCTCGTAATTGTTCAAGTGTCTGCCCCACGACAAGAACGGAGCCCGTTGATATCATCCGTATAATGACTGACTTGAGGATATAAAAAACATCATCCGGGGTCGTGGTGATCACTGGTATCTGAGAGACGTCCGGACTCGACATCCGGTTAGCCTGGAAAATTGAGCAAGGAAAATTGAGCAAGGAAAATCATGAACACCCCTGAATTTACCGACCTTATCAATGGTCGTACGTATATACCAGATCTCGAGAGGTATGAAGTATGTGAAAATGATTTCGTTGAAAAGCTTTTGAGACTCAGTCGCTTCCAGATCTAGTGGAGGCCCAGACGACCCATCCGTTGAAAGGTTCTGTGGGGAAATCTCGAAATTTTCATCTTCGGTAGAAGACTCCTTCAATAACGGTCAGTGGTCCATACAATGCAAGAGACAGACAACATAATTACACTTGATGGATCAAGCAAGAATCTTTTAAACACACTCCATCTCCCAAGCATCCCAGCTATCTCTGACAGGACTTTATCAATCTCTCGTGGATCCACCACGGCTTCCTCAGGAGATTGCTGGCGGCGACCATTTGAAGTAAACATAGGTATTGGAGGGTTGTTGCAAATATCGGTTAGCTATAAAAAACCAGAATTATTATCAATATTGAAGGTCTGATATTGTGATCTTACATGCCTTACGCTTTACTGACCTCTCCTCCTCCCAGCCCTCAAGTAGGCTCTTTGTCACTCGATCACATTCTCCCAGTAATTGCCCGATCACGCTCTTCATCCTCCCCGAACCATAATATTTCTCCACAACAGGTTGATGCTGATCCACAATCATTGCAATGCTTTCATATAGGGATGTCAGGGAAGTGATGTAATAGAGCGAAGAGGAGGCTTTAAATGACCCGATTTAAGATCGCTCTGAATAAATAAATATGCTGATATACGCACTTTTCGCTGTAGCAGGTGCTTTGATTCGGACTAAATCGATTACAAACCCAGCATACGCTTGCAAGCCTTCGTTCTCCCATCCAATAGCAGGGAATAGCTTGAAAAATCTACTAGTAGCAGTTGAATCCCTTGCACGAGAAGCCTCTTCAAACTTCTTGCGGAAAATATAGAGCAGATTTTCTCGTGCCTCTCGGAGCTGCTCTGAGGGCGGCAAGTGGCTTTCTGCGGTAGGCTATTGAATTAAGTACAGACAAAATTGAGGATTGAGTTGCTTACGACTGTCTGTCCGGCGAATGGACCTGAAATGATATCCAGGGGTAGAGCCATTGCTTTTGAACAATTTAGCGTAGCTGCTTCCCAGTCTTGGCTTTCTATGGAGGCATGAAGGGCAGATAAAGAGGACTTGTGCAGAATCAAAAGCTGCGGAAGCGGAAGGCTGCAAGAAATACCTTGAGCTCTATTACTTGACTAACACGATCTCCCGCCTCTTTCACCCTGCTCATCTCCTCATCTAGAGAGCGGACCTTGCTCCCTATCCGATCTGCTGTAGTAGCTGTTTTCAAGACCTTCTCTGAGAAAATTTGTGCTTCAGCCTTCAATCCATCTAGCTCGGGAGCTAGTGACATCAGACGTGTTAGAGATGCGAGTATAGGCTCGCGGGCATTGAGAAGGTCAGTGAGTGCATTAGATACCTCAGCTTCCTCCGATTGCAAGACAGAGAGACATGAAATAATGTCGGAGAGTGTAGTGAGAGTCCTAGGATCACGTCTGGCAGAACCATTCACCAGAGTCTGCTCCTCGGTCTCTTCGTTGGCCATTGCACATTGGACACAAAAATACCGATCAAGAGAAAATAGATTAATACGTAACTATCATTTATTCTCATGATAATTCTTGTATCACTAGAAAATTGGTGCTACGCAATCAAGCATCAAGCGTTGCCTGATTGCAGTAACACAAAGTTATCACAACCAGCTGACTCGGGTTACCTCGAACAGCAGTGTGAAGGGAATTAACAGTGGTACAGGATAAAAATAACGTACCTACTCGCGGCTGCTGCTAACTCTAATGCCAAAATCACAGGGCCCTAGCTAGTGAGCAAACCAGTCGCTCTCCTTGGCTACAAAGTCTCTCAGGCCCTTCAAACAATTGCTTTGCACCTATTTCAAATCAGTACCAGTTATCGAAAAATGCGGTATGAAGACATGCTAAAGCCATTGAGAAATCTCTTCAGACACCTGACCATCAGCCAGGCTTGAGGACCCTCAACGTCACCACCAGGGGGGTGGCAAACTGTAAATTAGTCAAAAAGGAAGGGAAGCCTGTTGCTGCAGGACATGCACAAATAGCAATTCTAAGCAAATACCTGCAATTGCTGAACATCCAGAAACTGAAAATCTTTGTTCTCGAGAAACCTGGAGTTAGTCATCACAGATACGTACGTTCTACAGACCCTATATTGGGTGAATAGTCACTTGGAACAGGAACGAACGATCCGAAAAGCAGAAGAAGCTGTGCGGCAGGCTAAAATTACTGAGTGGCAAAAGGTGCATGAGGGGGCTGAAAACCCTAGACTACACCACCTTAATTCTATGCTGGGAGGCTGATTTTTTTATCAGGATGTGCGAGAATGTGTCCCTGAAGGATATAGGGACACAATTACCTTGGGGACCCCCTACTCAATTGCGAAGTCAAATGCCTTGGAAAAATGTGTTCTGGAGCAAAGGTCTAGTGGCCAACAAACGTGCCAAGGCGCTCTGTCCTTCCCCAGAAGAAGTGACATTCTCCATCATCACAGAAAATATCAGCCACTTACCTGATATCATGAACAAGGTGACTATAAAATGTCTTGGTCGACATGATGAGACCTTGAACACTATAAAATAAAAGGATCAGACTCACCTATGGACCTAACTAAGGATACATGGTCATTGTTCAGTAAGGATGACATCAAAAGCTTCCTCTCTCCCAAAGCGGAATGCACGTAAGGTGCAATGAAAAAATAGGTCAGCATACCCTAATCGTACTTACCGGAGAAAACACAATGTCGTCCGAAAATAGTCTAGGATCTCATCAGAGGATCCCCTAGAACCCAAAAGATTTCGACTCAACACACCGGTTGTTGACGGGTGGCCTAGACTATCTTCGAGAGCTTGGCAAGCACACATATAAATGAAATACCTCACCTTTGAGATTATGAAGTCGGAAAATTTTCCAAAATATTGCCTACCCCAACCACAAAACACCTTTGCTTTGTGGTTTGGATGCCTAGTAGATATCACCCAAAGAATATTCACGGTTGCAGTCCTAGAAACCTGGCGCTTACAGATGGTCTCAACCATTCCCTATTTGCATTATATTGCCCATATTGTGCTTGGTACAAATCCATTTGGTACTCGCTAATTGGGAACATATAAATATAGCGCGTCATTGACATCACTTGTTGCCCCATCAAGTCAAAGACAATATATAATTCTAGATTCCTGCACAATCTACATACTAGAATTGATCTAGTATTCTTTGCTCTTTCAAATCATTACCATCATGAGCTTCCTCTCCAGCTGTGAGGATGGTGCCTGAAAACGAACCATTGTTGATGGGCAGGTGCACCATGACGAAACTGGAGGATGCCAATTTTTCAAATGTGGTGGACCTATGACTGGAGTCAATTCGTGTATCACTTGAATCCGGCCCTTCCTTTTCCCATCTCCAAATTGACAGACATTAACTACACTACTCCAAACAGTAGATTTAGCACAAACTTATTACTGGTTATATTTCCATTATGTTGATCCGTACGAGAGAGAAGAGATTCTGACGGGGGCCAAGAGCCGAACTTTCGCCTACGTGCTAAGATATCCCATCTACTGTGTACAAACAAGCTCACCGACTGGCCGCGACCAAAGCAATCAGACTGCTTCAGATGGTTGTTTGTATTCTTGCGACTTGGATAGGATCCATCCCAAAATAAACTTTGGGTTGTTGATACTAAACCATTATACATTTTAATAAAAAGTATTACTATCACAAACAATTATTTTAAGAAGATACCAGCAGAAGAAAGGAGAGGTGACAATTGTTCCGAATTAGACCCTACCCACTAACTATAATAACTCTCTTTCTGCAAGATATCTACACCCAACCTAAAACTTTTGGACCTTCTCTACAACACCCGAACCCAGGCAGGCTGAAGGAAAGCTTCAAGACACACATACATCTGGCGAATACATGTGCCTTGGACTTGCACAGTGATAGCTACCTACTCACGCACTCACATTTTTGTGACATATTCTAACCAATCTTGTTCTTCATTTGGTTTCCTTTTCTCATTCCGCTGCACTTTGATCTGGCGCCACCGATGAGCAAGACTCAAAGTACCCGTCTCAGCGTGGCTGTAAAGATAGACCAAAAAATTCTGCCGATACGGCTACAGCCTGAGAGCTCGAGTCGACGGTCATTCTTTTGCAAAGCCCTGTCAGACTGAACGACGATTTTCATCTGTCTGAGTGGACGCCCGGACTTGCAACTGCGAATCTCCATGGAGTGTGACACACCAGATGTACTGGAACTGGTAGGGTACCCCAACGGTAACATAATCACTCGTTCTTACAGTCTTATTGTCCGGGTACTCATTTCTCACTATGTTCGAGCCGCATATATAATATGTAGCTCATGATGTCTGCTCCCTCAGTTGTCCACCAGGCTTAGTGACGCCTGAGCTCATCTTCTATCACCATCGGCGCGGTAACTTCATATGCACTGTTAATTTGAGTGTCAGCAGCACTGACTGGCTTTTTCTCCCAGATACAGCGAAGGTCAGTAGACAAATGTGCCCTCAACGCCTATAATCTTCATTTTTTTTCTCAGTCAGGTGAATCCAGAGTCAGAATCAAATTATACACGCAATCATTACAACCCATTCCAATAGAAGGTATCCTTGATTTCTACAGATCCATCGAGCGGTAATAGGTCACTGTTGAATCCAGCATGAATCCCATAGAGCCCCGCCTTTACTTTCCAAGCATTTTTGGATTCATCCCAAAACGAGAAAGAGTATTTATCAAGTGTTATCTCAAGTCCCTCGGCAGATCCTGGGATAACGTTTCGTGCTTTCTTAAACCCACGCAACTGTTTAAAAGGTGTAGTAAGCCCCACGTCCGGGTATGACACATAGACCTGTAACACTTCTGAACCTGCGATACCTCCCTCGTTTTTGACCAAGGCAGATATAATGACCTTGGAAGTGGAAGAAAAATTGGTGGGTGCAGATATTTTGAAATCAGAGAAAGAAAATCTTGTATAAGAGAGACCATGCCTGGAAAGCTCTCGATTGTCAGCGCGTACAAGGGTAATAAGGCGTAACTGACCCAAAAGGGAATAGGGGTTTAATGTCTCTGGCCTGATAGTGTTTGTAGCCCACAAAGAGATCTTCACGATAACTAAATCCTGACAGTCAGTAACTCGTCGACGCGAGAGGTGAGATGTAACCGACTGGATCTTTCCATTTTCGCATTTGTCGCTCAGATACGAGGGTACATCTTGAATACGGACCGGTAGTGTCAAAGGCAGGCGACCGCTTGGATTCACTCTTCCGAATAGTAAGTCTGCAAGTGCATTTCCCACTTCATTTCCAGAATACCAGGCTTGGATAATCCCCGCAACAGCGTTCACCCAAGGCATTGATACAGCAGAACCCTTGAATTATAGATGACGAGGAAATGAGTTCAAGAATCGAGGGGAAGTTTCGAGCCCTTACAGCTTGAATGACTACGATGGTATTCGAGTTAGCAGCTGCAATACGTGCAATTGTCTGATTCTGAAGGCCGGGCATATCCAACGTGGGTCTATCAAAACCTTCACTTTCCCATTCTGGGGTCAGGCCGCCTATGAAAATGACAGCATCCGATTCTGCTGCGAGGGTTACTGCCTCTTGTATGGCCGTCGAGCTATCAATCTTCTCACATCCACCAAGGCGCTGAGATGGGCTTGAGATTGTCATGCATGGAAAGAATCACATCACTCACCACACCGCGCATGAGTGCCGGCTGAGAGATTCGACCTTCTCCATGCTCGTCGTCATCAGATGCAACAGTGTTGGTGTATTCAACCAAGATGTTAGCCGATTCTCCTGCTTTGAAATCTAGAACAGCCTTCTCTTCAATAGTTCCTTGACTTTGCAGGGTCAGATGGGAATCTTATCTGGCGATGCAGCGACAAACCCGTAGAAGAAGTCGCCAGGCGTTTGTTTTGTCCAATTATCTATGGTGAGTTTATCGTCGACCCATAACTTCGCCCTCCCTGGCGATTTTCGATCTCAGCTGCAAGTGTGTCATGTCATCGAACAAGGGGGCAAACCTGCAACAGTCAAGCCAAGTTCATATACAGCAGATTTATCGAATGTCAATTTTCCTGTGAGTCTCATCGTCCATTCGGGTCCAAGGCCAGAGGGCAAAAAGTCATTCAATTTGATCCTCGTATCGCGAAGGGTAAAGTTGGCAACAGGATTCATCGGATTTCCATATTGATCGTTAGTATAGAATGTACACAACCACCCAGGTTCACCACTTGGAGTAGTCAGGTTGTTCTCAAGTGTTGGGAGATACTTGTGTGCTGTGAAGCATATACGTGAGCTCATGTAGCCGGAATTCTCGTGGTTGTCTCACCATAGCAACCCAACAGATAGGTGAACTCAATCCCAGCAGAATCTGCAGTCATACCCTCCCAGGGAGATACAACATAGCTTGGTTTGAGGGCAGCAGAACCACCACCAGATACAACCCGTTCCTTGACATTAGGACCGATGACCGCAACTCGCTTCACTTTGGCCAAGGATAGAGGCAGAACATTACTGTCATTCTTTAATAAAACCATTCCTTCCACGGCTAGACGACGACAAAAGGCACGAGATTCTGGAGAGTCTCGACTTCGCTCGACACCATCACCAAAGACGACTTCAGGATTACGTCTTGTTTGTTGCTGAATGAACGTCAAGAGATTCGTGATGCGTTCATCTAAGGTTCGAGGTAGCAGTTTCTGTGTGGAGAGGCATTGCAAGACAAGCAATGGCTGTCGCCAACGCGGTGGACCAGGCATCTCGAGATCTAGCCCAGCATTGAGGGGTTGATCTACCGCATACGTGCCATACCTGAGGGATAATTGATATTACACTGTCTGTTTGGGCCGCAAGATTTACCAATCACTCATGACTATCCCTTTGAAACCCCACTCCTTCCGCAAGATTTCCTGAAGAAGCTGAGAGTTTTCGGAACAGTGGACACCTTTGATGCGGCCGTATCTATCAAATGTCAGCGTCTAGCCAATTTGATCCAGGACATGTCCACGTACGATGTCATGAATGCCCAAGGCTGGGCGTCCCTTTGAGCAAGCATGAACCTGACTGTACTGTTATTTTGAATCAACGTATAGGTCATGTCAAATGATTTACGGATAGAGATATATTTCTCGGAGGGCTCTATCTGACATGACGGAGTCAGCAGCAAGACGCTCGTGTTCTTGATCATTGCCAACAAAATGCTTGATCACTATGCAATGTTCAACTATCCAAGTGCTATCTCGGAAATCTGACGATGTACCTGCGGACACACCCTTGGATTGTAACCCATTCACATAAGCAGCGGCCATGACACCTAAACGCATGCCTCAGACACGACAGCATTTAATGACGAGAAAATTTTGATACCAGAAAGATGAGGATCTTCAGAGAAGGATTCAAAAGCTCGGCCGCCAAGAGGGTTTCTCTGAATATTACAGGTGGGTGCCAGCAGGAGGACCGATGATTTAATTTTGGCTTCTTCAGCTAAGAATTCTCCTGCTTTACTTATCAGCTCTGGATCGAAGGTCGACGCGAGAGAAGTTGAGCACTGTAATATATTAGACATTGGGAGCTTATAAGAAAGTTATTCCAACCTACGGGAAGGCACTGGGTGGGAGTTGAGACGAAGTGAGATGATCCTCGAACACCCTAAGACAGCGACGATCAAAGGGACGACTACAGTAACACATTCAACGTACATTCGGCCCATCACTCATACGAATAGATGGGATATTCAACCTCGGAATAGGAGTGGTATTCCACCAGTTGGGAGCACTGAGAAGTGAAATCTTTTCTTCAACCTTGAGTTGCTCGACGAGGTCAAGAACGGATGCATCCAAGAACTTCTGCGCAGACATGTTTCGCCAGTGGAGGAAAAAAGATCCTTGTGCACCAGTGCCTTATGAGTGCGGATAAACATCGGGGAAAAAGAGGATTCATGTGAGCGACTGACCATGCGAGATAGAAGTCGGAGGGCAACGCACAGGACTACGCCGCACTGACAAATGTGCTTTATGGGCTGCCTCGACGTTTGTTGCATCCAACCCAAAAACACAAAAAACATAACCAGGACCAATCGACACAGCCACCACACTTGGCCCCATGGCTTCTTCTGAAATCTCCACTCTCACGACCAACTTCGCACAACCAAAGGCGTCTGCAACCCTTACCGTACGTATCATCAAGTCCTTCGAGTACCGAACAGAGAAAAGCCTAGTACTCCACAACATCGACCTCGAGACGACAACTGTTGGCCAGCTAAAGGAAACTGCCCGTCAAGGTACACAACTTGCCAGCTAGAAGGACGTAAACATCATTCTTTCTCTGTTCAGCTGTACAATCCCAGCCAGGTTGGAAGTCGTATCGAAACGTGTCTTTCGGTTCGTTCCTGTCTCATTCCTGGATCCCACTCATCTGACCAGTGATCTGATTGTGCAGACACACTGAAAATCTATACCAAAGCCCATGGCACCAAGGTAGGTCTCTGACAGATATTCAACGATTGCGGCCTTGATATTTCAATGGCAGACTTCAAATCTGATTATCAACCTTGATCATGATGATTGGATATTAGATGATGATAATCGTATACTCGTCGAACTGGGGTTCGGTATGTAACTCCTTGCCTATATGACAAATTTTATTCATGGCAACTGAAGAGAATGAAACTGAGACCAGCTTTTTCAACCGCCAACTCTATGAGCAGTTCAAATCAAATCCTCAGGTGAGCTGCATCACTTCATCATTTCACTCCATGAATCCAATCTGGTGTATTGCAGACTACTTGGGATTGAAAGAACAAGCAGGTATTAAGGGATGCGTATCAAGTAATTGACAATGTATCTACTATGCGGACGGACAAGCAGAATGATACAGATATATCCTGGATGAAAGGACAATCATTGGTTCGCGCACTGCACTCGGGGCTCGCCCTCGTCTTCATCCATCGGATCATCTCCAGCTGCTGCCTGTGCAGATTTGAAGCCACTCTTCGATCTTGTATCCGCATTGTCCAACGTGACCTCTTCGAGCGAAACTCCTTTGCCGTAAGTCTCCATTGGTGTTCGAGGTGGCAAGGCCCGCTCAAGTAGGGGCGCTGAAGTAGCATCGATGGCGTCCGGCAACTTGACATTGACTTTGACATAAAGATCTCCAGCATCGTGGTGCCGCTGTGAGGGCATGCCCTGACCATGGATAACCTTGACATCACCTAAAACCCTCATGAGTCTTCAGATAGGCACACATCAAAATTGAGCATACCGTGCTTTGTGATATCTCCAGGATGTACCTGGACGACCAAGGCTCTATCGTCAAGATGTTTGATGGCAAATTGCCCCCCAGCAAGCACAGTCAAAAGATCAATCTCAACTTCAGCGATAAGATCATTCTCTTGTCGGCGAAATCGGTCATGAGGTTTTTCTTCAACGACAATGACAACATCTCCAGGATCAGCTCCAGGTGATTGGTCGGACTCGCCGCGAAAAACGACTGTTTGTCCACCTTTCATACCCTTATCGATGTGAACCTCCAGCATTTTTTTGTCAGGAACGACTTTCTTGCCCTTGCAGACGTTGCAGCGATCTCTGGCATTGATATACTCGCCAGTGCCAGAACAGTCATCACATGCAGTCTGGATCTGCTGAATCATCGGGCCCATCTGCCGCATAATGACCTTGATACCACGACCGTTGCAACCGGGACAACTGCGAACGGCACCATCCTTACCACCCTTTCCTTTACATTTTGAGCAGAGGATATTACGTGTCAGAGCAAGTTTTGTGGTTTTGCCTTTGTATAGTTCCTCGAGGGTAACGTTCACACGATGGACAAGGTCTTTAGTTTTACGAGGTCCCTGCGGGCGCCCTCCACCCCCACCAAAGAAGCCGCCTGCACCACCAAAGAGCTGACTAAAGAGATCCTAGAATAGACTTATTGGCTGTCTTTTTTTATCGATGAGCGTTGGAACATGCCTGAGGATCCATGCCACCCATGCCACCAGACTCAGAAAGACCAGCCTCCCCCCTGGAGTCATAGATGGAACGCTTCTGAGGGTCAGATAGAACTTCATAACTGTAAAATGATCAGTTTGAGTGCTGCGGAAAATTTTTATGACCTACGCATGCGATACCTCCTTGAACAATTCTGGATCTCCACCCTTATCAGGATGCAGCTTAAGTGCTCTGGAGACATGCTGGGTCAGAAGAAGTCCTGGATGAAGTGTGGCGAGAACGTACTTTTTGCGATAGGCCTTCTTCAATTCGGCCTCGGAGCAGTCTGGGGAGGTATCCAAGAGATCATAGTATTTTCTAGCAGACAGGTGAGACGGAGCAAGGCTGAAAACGGAATGGACATGTACGTTTCTTTTACCATGGCAGAGAACCAAACGAGAGAGAAGAGAAATGGAAGATTGTCAAGTCCACCAGCGCTCCCCGTTTTGGCTGCCTTGGATCATTCTACAACCTTCTACACCTGCATCCAAATATGGTAATCCCAATTCACATCGACTGTGGCCCCTTGCACTCGACGGTCACATTCACAACCATACCAAAATCTGACCAGTGTGTGTTCGTGGTGTCATATAGACACATTGTGATAGTTTATTGTACAAAGATCCTGAAGGAAAAGTTCTTGATAAATACCTTCGGGGGGACTTCTCATCGGTTGACCTGAAACAGCACCCAAATTCTGGCTGGTGCTTTGACGCACGCGTTCGGCCGCGTAAACTGTCGGAATCGATATCTTCTGAAATGATATCCCATCCGAAAGTGTCAAAGTTCGCCTTTTTTGAACAAACTTTTATACATCAGTGTCCGGTTTAACTCGCATTCTCTAGTACACCTTCCTGGGTTAAAAACTTTATAGAGATCCAGAATGGAGGTGAGCATCTTTGCGTGTCAGGGCAAGGTAGGAGATTTCAGGCAAGCGAGAACTTACGCAAAATCTATATACTACGTGGGCAAGAGACCATTTTGTACAATCACACGGGGTTTGTCTGTTTCCCGTTGTACATTCGCATATTAGAATTTGAATTTGACCCTGCTGATAATTACCACTGTTTTGATTTGAAAAAGGCTTTCTAGGCCAACAATTGTGCAGTGTTTTTGTCATAGGAAACCAGGCTCGGATGCTGTGGCAGGGAGAGCACTGATAATCTTCATGGCAGTCTTATTACAAAATGTGAGTTACTTCGCGAGCGTTCATCCATATAATGAAGTATCCTCCTTCTTTCTCCTCTCGTGTAGCTCCCTGATATGAGGAATCTTAGCGACTGGCCCACGGAGAACCCTCTCCGAGGGCAGCTTCGGTGCAAGCAAACCAGTTTCTTCTAGGCAATGCTGCCTAAGCTCTTTCATAGATCCACCACGGTTGAAAATTTCCCTTGAAAGTAGCTCTTGGTGCGGTCTCATTGAAGTTCGCAAGGATTCTGTCGCTTGAAGATCCACCTCGCCATCGGCGGTCAGACAAACGCCGTATCGGCAGGTGTTTGTAACCAGACCTTGCCTAGCTTCTTTTGCCACCAGTTCAGGATCTCTCTGTAAAGGATCTCCGCTTCAAAGACATCAGCTATTTTGGCGTGCAAACTCAGAACACGACTTACTATCCTCCGCCTGATACATGGCTCATTGGTTAGTGAATTCTCAGACCTTGTAGCAATGTCACTCGCCTCCCCAAGTAACCCATTCCAGAACATCACCTGCATTGACCTGAAATATGATTTAACTCACATCATACATACATATGAGCGATCGCACCCGAACGAAATCCTCCTTGGATTGAAGAATCTGACGAGGGGGACACGTCTGACTGATAGAATGTCTCACGAGCGTCTTGGTTGACCGCGTTCCAACTCCTCCACCGTTGACTCCCCAAGGCTTGGTGTACCAGCGATCATCATGCAGAGAAATATTACCGTTATCAAGGAACACATAATCTAATCAGGATCAGCAGACTTGGAATACAATTCCAAATGTCAAACTCACCTATGTGCATGGCATTTCCTCCGCGGTAGAAGCCTTCACCTCCAGAATCTGGGACGGTCTTATCATCGAGAAGAGCAATCTCTTAGCGCGAATCATTATTATGGAGAAATTCACTCCCCTCGTATTTATCAACCCGAATGGGCAAGTAGCTTTCGAGGAACTCATTCGGTACAGACCTCATAGATGGCCACATACTATGTCCATCCGGTCCGTCTCCATGGGGTCGGCTTGGGATACCCTATTCCAAAAATGTATTAGTCAACAGACCTGGAAAGATGCAAGGCACCCACGCCGAACCCTATCTGGTAGAGCTGAAAATAAATGTTAACCGTCGTAAAGGTCGCTCCCGAGTTGGGACCAGAATACCTGGAACCATTCTCCTGCTTTGTTCCATCCACTAAAGAAGAAGTGAGGAGAGTCGCTGTATCCAGCGGCTGACAGAAATTCCGGTGTCTTTTGACCCAACACAGCTCCAAGAGTATCAAAAACGCGCCCAAGTAAGTGTGTTCTACATGACAGGGCTGCCGGTCTCACAGGACTAAGAATGGTACCTTCTGGAATTTTAACCTTGATCAAGTCGTAAGATCCATCATTCACCACGGTTGCAGGATCCTGAAGGACATCTAGATTAATGAGAGGATAAGTTCTAGTTCCTTGCACTCACAAAGATCGTAAGGAGATAGTAGGCGACGAACATCTTCAGCATTTCATGTGACAACGCAAAGTTTATGGATTGGTCTGATTGAGGGTCTGTGCCATCAAAGTCAAGAACCACTACTTCATCACCTTCACCATTTGGCTCTTTCCACATTGTACTGAATCTCAGGTCAGCCTCACTTCACATGTTGGAGAAGATCACCCACCAAGCGACTCTCCATGGTCCAACTCCAAACCCATCATCATCGACGTAGTCTTCAAAAAATACCCTCTCCGACGAAATAGTCTTGCGAATTATTTGTCCTATAGCAACCTTATTTCTTGCGAGTAATATACCCAGTGCTTGTTCGTAGACCTCGAGCCCGAAACGATCACAAATTTCAATAACACGTTTTGCCGCAATCCTCGTCGCCGCAACCAATGCTCTCAAATCGCCCTTGGCGAAATCAGACTTCCTACTATTGCGTTCAACAATCTGTGGGTACTCTTTAAATACAGCAAAATTAGGTCGACTTTCCGATTACCTTGAATACAGTTGTATTGGGTATGTTTCGGGAATAGAGTTTGCAGAGAGGTATCTGAAGACCATCCTCATATATACTGGTCGCACAGTCTGTACATTTTTTAGCCACCTAATCATGGAAAAGCACAAAGAAAATTCACTGGGCATGCTTCCAGGAACACATGAACCAATATCAGTGAAGTGACCGAGATTCGCCACCCAAGCGACAATCTTGCCCTGATAATGAACCGGGGTAATTACAAGGAAGTCGTTAAGATGGGAAATTGCATTGTTACAGGAGTAAGGATCGTTTGTTAAGAACACATCACCTTGGAAGATCATAAGAAGGGGAACAATAATAAGATGAAAATGGACGACAGCCTCACTTACCTTCTTCAATTGACTCGTCCCATGATGACAGGAAGCCTGTTTTACCACGATGCAAAATTGCCAGTGATAATGAAGGGGATCTCATACCTGGTATGAAGCTCCCAAATTGCCCACAAACCTGTTTACCGGAGTGCGGTCCTTCTCCTGCAGCAATCATTGGGAAGTAGTCGAGCTGTTTCTTGTGAGATACCATCCGACCTGCCTCAACTTCCTGTAGCATACCTGTTCCCGCATGGCTGGAGACATTGCCACTCGGAGTATCAACGCATCCATCTCATTTCTGATGTTTTGAAGCCCAGCTATGTAAGTGTGAGAGGGTCCATCGCTTGTTGGGTAAGAAATGGATTCAATATACCTTCCACTAGTTGAACAATGATAGGATCCAGTATGGTTTTTGGCACAGTGATTCGAGTGACATTCTGAGATTCAGGCCATATCAGGATGTTTGCAACATCATCTATTTCAGCATAGTGGTCTGGGGAAATGAAGGTAGTGCTATCGATCTGGAAGAGAGATAGAAATCAAGCTTCAAGACGGCATCTTTTTCAACCACTCACTTCGGTGACAATGCAAGGTCCTGCGAATTTGTCTCCAGGGAGTAAATGAGCTCTGTCAAATATAGGTACATCCTCATATTTCCTGCCACTGTAGTGCTGCGCATCCAGAGTCAAGCAACTATCAGAAGAAGACAAGGCATGACCGACCAATGATGTGAAAGATTGTAAAGCGTCCTTACTTGGGACGCCAGTACCTCTTGGGATAGGCTGTGTCTTGACATCCTTAACATTTTCCTGCGCCACTGAGCGAAGATGAACCATTTCCACTTCAAGGTCAAGAGAGAATGTGAACATTGAAACATGATTAGCCTCGAAACTGATAGTCATAGATGAGTTTAGAACAGTGTACGGACGAACTGATTCAAGCTACCGTTTATGAAGGACTGAGATGTCGCCTCCCAGCACCTCAGCCATTTCGAATGCCACAGTTAGATTGGTAGCCTGGCCACGGTAGCGGAGATCCACTTCATATCTAGATGTGAAATCCGAGATGCCCTGATCTGATAAAATTTGAGAAACCCGCGCCTGAAGACATTCACAAGCGACTTGGAATTCGTCAATATCAATGTCCTTAAGCTTTCGAATCATCGTCGTGGAAATCTCATGGCGGACTCCAGTACACGCATCACCAAATGCACACAGCACTATGCTATTTATCAGCAAGAATCTTAAATTGGAGAGAATCCAAGTACCTCCTGGAGAAGGTGGGATGATGATAGGATATTTCACCTCACATAGCTTCGCCAAGTCACAAGCGACCAGACCTCCTGCACCGCCAAAACTAACCAAATGATAATCTCTCGGATTCTTCCCCTTTTCCACACTGATACTTCGCAAACTTCCATACATTCGTTCCAGTGTGATTTTGAGAATCCCTTCAGCTGCTTCCACGACGCTATGAAGTTCCATCGGTTTGACAATATTTTCTTCAATACTCTGATAAGCAGCGGTTATATCAAGCCTGAAAGAACCACCAAGAAGAGCAGGAGGGAGATAACCGAGAACAGCGAAAGCATCTGTCACTGTGGGTTTGATCCCGCCTTGACTGTAACATGCTGGCCCTGGGACTGCCCCTGCACTTTCGGGACCGACACGGAGTGCACCAGTCATCTCCGCTACGAAGGCAATAGACCCCCCTCCAGCGCCTACAGTACGAACGTCCATGGAGGGTACATTGACTAATAGGTCCTTAGATTTTGAGAGCATAGGAAATGAAAAGACTCACTGTTTAGCTCTCCTATAGTGCTTTCTCTTCGAAGACATGGTTTGCCATCTTCGATCAGACATACATCGGTGCTCGTTCCACCCATGTCAAATGTTAAAAGATTCTATCCCGGAATTTAACGGAAAAATTGATGTCAAGTCGGGGTATCTCAGACCTTATACTTGGTCGCTTGGGCGACCTGACGGACTATACCACTAACGCCTCCGGCTGGACCCTACAAAACTCAGTACAAGTATTCTCAAAGGGCGACACCGCTCACCGAATACAGCAGACTCGCACAATTTTCTTTCGCAATGCTCGCAGTCGAAAGCCCGCCATCACTCCGCAAAACCTTGACATCGATATCTCTGAGTCTTTCCTCCAGACTCACCAGATACCTCCCGATGACAGGCTTTACATATGAATTGGCAACAGTTGTCACTGTTCGTTCATATTCCATTATCTCAGGCAAAACATCACTACTCAACGACACGGGCAAATCAGGAAACTCAGAGCGAACGATAGAGGCGGCTTGATGTTCATGTGTTGGGTTGGTGAATGAGTTTATGAGCGAGATAGTGATCGCTTCAGGTTTGAGGTTCGGTATGGACCTGAGTTTCGAGAGGCGAGTGCGGAGAAGAATCTCATCGAAAGGACGAATTATTTCCCCAGTGGAGGATATTCGGCCAGGTACTTCGATAGTCTAGAAGTCGATGTGAGAGTTGTGATAGGAAAGAGAGGTTTATGGTGGCAACTTACCAGTTCGAGAGGAGCAAGAGGTTCTGGTTTAGGCCATGTGATCCTGCAGGAGCAATTGTCAAGTATGGTTTCACTACTCAAGCAAAAATTACGTACCATCCAGCTAGTCCTCCAGGGACGTAGGATCGCCGAACTTGAAGGATGTCCTTATATCCTTCGGTCACAAGCAGGGCAACGGTGGCACCTTTGCCTTCCAGAATCGCATTGGTGGCAATAGTAGTCCCTTTAATACCTCAGTAAACTGATGTCTACAAGTTGTTGCGATACGAACCATGGTGAAGGGCAGGGATGCGGATATTATCACCATTTGGTACCTGTACGCTGTTGGACTATGAACCTATCTGTGCGGGTTGCGTAGATGGAACCCAACTTACCGTAGGGAATTGATGGCGTTCAAAACACCCTGACTTTGGTCGTGGACAGTACTGGGAACCTTGATTGCATGTTCTAAGCGCTATTGTCAACGGCGGGCAGACAATGCGAATGTTACCTTTGCTTTGTACATTCGTCCTGTAGCTTCATTATACAACACTGCGTCGGTAAATGTTCCTCCAACGTCGACGCCCAGTTTCCAAGCAGTTTCACTCTCGAACCTTTGCATGAGGAAGGAATTAGAATAACAGGTATATGAGCGGTTTCTCACACTGGTTTACCAATGCCTCTCCTTGTCGTTTACAATCCCATCTGTGGTTCACGTTCTGCCAAGTCATTCACAGAGGACCACATTCTTCCTCTCCTCTATCAACACAATGTTGCTGCCGATCTCATCGTGGCCACCGGGCACGCCGGGCACGCCGGTGAATTGATAGCCGACTGTCTCAGGTCGACTGTCGACCTGACACTCATCCTTGTTTCTGGGGATGGTACATTGCACGAAGTTATCAACAATTGTAATATCACGGGAGGTCGGGCTGCAAAAGAGTATCGAGTTGATCTCCCTCCAGCTCAGATCTCTGTGGTATTGGTACCGGCAGGGACTGCCAATGCACTGTATTCTTCTCTCTTCCCACCGGCAGAAGGAGAAGTATCAACTGTGGAATATAAACTAAGATCATTGAAAGCTTTTCTAGATGGGAAAGAGGGAGTCCCACTCTCACTTAGTGTCACAACGCTCTTGTCACCAGCCGGCGAGGAATCCCCGAGAACTATCGTTTCTGGAGTCGTTACATCTACAGCTCTTCATGCTTCAATTCTTTATGATTCTGAGAAACTCAGGCACGAGTACCCTGGGATCGAGAGGTATTTTCGCCGAATGCTCGAGGAATGAATGAACACTGAAAATTGCTTCTAGATTTAAAGTAGCAGCTCAACAGAACGGAAAACGGTGGTACGATGCCACCGTCCGGCTGCTCCCAGAACCACTTTCTTTGGATGCTGTGCAAATGTACGACCCAATCTCTGGGAAATTTATAGACCATCCCGAATCGAAGAGAGAGAAACCGACCGTGGAAGTGACGGGTCCTTTTATCTATTTTCTGTCCACAATCAATGTCGATCGGTTAGAGGCAGAATTTAGAATCACACCGTTGGCACGGACTTTCCCTTCTGGGGGCACTACCTATGATATTGCCATCGTACGACCGCTGCGTGATCCTTCGATCAGCGAAGACGATGAAGTGTCACGAGAGCGATATACTGATAAGATATGGGAAGTAATGCAGGGTGCATATGCAGATGGGAGTTTGACTAGCTTAAGATATGATGAAACGGGCCAGATAGGAAACAAAGGGAACGGACCCTTCGTGGTAGAGTATGTCAGATGCGGAGGGTGGGAGTGGATACCTGTAGGTCCCTCGTCAGTGAACCTAGAATTTCAAAGTTGAACTGTTTCACAGAGTGGAAATGACGAACGGGCACTGCTTGTCTGTGCTGATGGGGATATTCTAACGATCCCAGTTGGAGGAAAGGCAGTCTCACTTGCAAGTGCATCGAATGCGAATCTAAGATTCACTGTCTATACTTGAACAATGCAAGATGGACGATATATTCCAAACCATAGTATTAGAAACAAGTAGGCAATCAAGCTGCTAGGTGATTACCATTTCAATCAGTAACAGGGGTCAGGAACCTCCGTATGGCTTGCTCGGTAGATGCAAAGACCTGCTCAATTGAACTGGAGCTATCAATCTATGAATGATTGAGACAATAGAAGGGGTTGTGATGAGAAACCGAGACCAACCTTGATGATTTTATTCTGAGATTGGTAGTGATCGATGACAGGCATTGTCTCTTCCTTGTAAGTCCTGAAACGCTTCAAGATACTTTCTATGTTGTCGTCTTCACGACCACTTGTCTTTGCGCGTCCAAGCAAGCGATTTGTGAGAATTTTCTCAGTAGTATCGTAGAAGAGAGTCACGGCGGATAGACAGACCTTGAGTGAATGAGATGAAGCCATGTAAATTTGCAAAAGGCTTACAGTATCGTCAAAGAGTTCTGCTTGATCCATGTTTCGAGGGAAACCATCGATGAGGAAGCGACCATGTCCGTTATTCCAGCCGTCGTTCTCGCCAGCCTTTTCTTGAAGAGCTTTGGTCATGGCGATTTCGATGAGTCTGAGGGTGATATAGGAGGGAACAATCCTGCCTTCGCGGATATTGGTGCGGATGAGTTCGCCGTATTTAGAGCCTTGGCGAATCTGCTCGGCACGTAAAAGATCTCCGGCTGCCAACAAGTTGAGTGCTGAGGCAGAGAGAAGAGCGTAACGAACGGACCAGAGAGATGACAAAAGTTGTGGGCCTGGACAAGCTTGGAGCACTGGGTGCCCTTGCCCGCACCAGGTCCGCCGAGGACGAAGATAACAATGACCTTCTTGTTGTCAAGAACAGGAGCCGACATTGGAGAAAAAAGACAACACTCTATAAATTGTCGTTGTGGCGAGAGGGCACGAGGGGATGGTCTGCCTGTCTGGGCTGGGCAGATGCAGGATAGTTCTGCTTGCGGTGCTTGACGACGATGGCAAAGATGGCAAAGGAGGAAATAGAGAGAGCGAGAAGGTGCCAGGGATTGGGACCTTGTCGCGGGAGCATAAAAACTGGGTCACAACATTTGGCAAAAGTGAAATATCCTATAATGCACCTCTACCACCGACTACCCACAATCATCCATGTCGTCAAAGCCTCAGTCACTGAACACGCAAACGACCTCATCGCAGTCGGTGGCGACCACTCGGTAGACGTTCTACACGTCTCGACTGATAGTGGTTTTCGCCTCCTCGCCTCCTTCAACATCGGCCTCCCCATCACTGCTGTTGCCTGGTCCAACAAGTCTGTCTCGCCTTCATCTCGTTCGGACTGGTCCATTGAGTGCGTCTATCTGAATTCAAATCGACCCTCTGCTCACTCTTGCATAGGCTCGCAGTGGCCGGTAACGACCGAAGGCTTTATCTCCTGAACAAGGAAGCTGACAGTGAAGAGTCCATCTTTCCTTTTGGCGGTGGTCTTAGTGGCCACCGTGATAGAATAAATAGCATGTCTTTTTGTGGTGGCCAGGGAGCGGACAACACTCGCTATGTCGCCACCGTCGCGGACGACAAAATGTTGATGATCTGGGACCTTTACCCAACCTCTTCTTGCGACGTCTCTCCCTCACGTCCACAGCCCACTGCATATGTCATTCCCTTTTCTTATCCCCTCTCCTCTATTGCTGCTCACCATTCATCCGGAAAAGAATTTTTGGTAGCAGACTCAAGAGGCTCCGTCTTTGTTATTGACTGGGGGTTTGACCTGGACGACAAAAATGAGTCTGTCTTCCGGCATTCTTGTGTGGTCGAGCTCGTAGATACACACACTATCTTCCGTTCAGTTCTTGGTAAGCCAGTACAAGGGGTGACTTGCGTCGCGTGGTGTGGAGATTCTGCCGAGCTGTAAGCTTTCCGTCCCCGACATCTTCTTTCTTGTCCCGGTCCTGATTACTGTCTTTCAGTATGGGTGCGACTTACGGCTCCAGGCTTTCTTTTTGGAACCTCTCCCGTCTTCAGGGCGGAACACCCTCTGTCACTGTTGAAACTTTTCCTCGTGGTGTTCGCCAGTTTCGGTCTGTGCCTCTTATTTACCAACTCGTTGAAATCTTGATCTCGTCTTCTAGTTGGTCGAACACACACCCAAATTACTTTGCTTTTTTGAATTTTTCTTCGACAGAAGGCGCCGTTATCCATGTTTGCAATATAGAATGTGTACATGCCAAGAAAGCCGCTATTTATTTTCCGCAACCTCATACCATCCAAGACTTTGACTTCCTGGTTGTCCATGGCAAGCTTCTTATTGCTGCTGCTACAGGATGCATCGTTCGCATTGTTACCATCTGTTGAGTTCACCGGTTAATACCCGATCGGTGTACAAGATTTATCTCAGATTGACCCAGTTTACATATTCAGCGTGTTATACAAAGAAACAAGGGCAACAAAAAGAGCTGCAATTTATTACTAATATATTCTAACCTAAAATGCTACGATGACAAACGAAGAAGGGCATAACTCACAAACTGAAAGCAAAGGGAATCATACAATCATTGATTATAATTTGTGTGTTGTGACAAATGATGTGAATGCGCCATTAGATCTTGGTTCCCAGGCTGCGCTACAGGCGGATTTGGCTCTCCGAAGCCAAGCTCAATGAACATGTTCTTGTAATAGCTTTGATCCTGTTCTGTCGCATGCATGCCGCAACTTCCACCATTCGTAAAGTAATAAGTATTTGGTCCATAGTACTGCATTGATGCGTTGCCACCGGCTATTCCGTTGATGCCATTATGATTGCTGACTGCACCATTCCGCGTTGACATGTCCAGTGATTGCTGTCCGTAGTAGTCGCCACTTCCAGTCCCAGAATGCTGTGATTGATGTTGCTGGGGAGGAGAAGGCTGCTGGTGCATTTGTTGCGCATGGGGTGCTGGGGCATAATAAATTTCTCGGCTAGCTGGACTTGTCTGATACGATTGGGTCGGCGAGTTTTGCGCAGAGCCGTGCGCATTGATTTGGCCTGGTGAAAACGCATTAGAATGACTGACAATGAATAACCAGGAACGCGCAGCAAAAAAAGGTCCACCGTCAAGCAGAACATGCGTTCCATACCTTGCAGTCGGGGATCAATTTGTACACCGCCATCCCGTTGCCCGAATCGGTGTCTATCATTCTCGACCAGAATACGAAGAAAACGAGCATGTACTGCGCCATTGTTGTTTGTCGAACTTCTTGCATTTTCATATGCATCAGCTGTCTTCAAGATAAGGCTATACACTTCTTCCGTGGCTACGACTTCCTTGGGTGATGTGGGACTACGAAGAAGCTGCCAAACATAGTCATGTGAACACCTTGTGAATGAGAAGCTCAATCGGTTACCTTGAGGAGTATGATCGCAGAATAGGCGGTCATCACCGTAATTGTTTCCTGTCCATATCGCTTAGCACGGCCACCATGTGAGATCTTTTCGAGAAAGATAGAACTGGACGCTGACATACCAGCATTGTCAGGTTCGTGAAATCGTCAGTCACTATTTGAAGTGACTCCTTGCAACTGCTATAGCATATTGAGTGTGCCTGGACACTGTGATGCTGCCTTCCACCCTAAACAAGTAACGGGGTTAGAGAGGTGACATGTAAGGCATACACCCGGTGATCCGCGGTCTAGCAGAGACGTACAGATGACCCCGAAGTAGAAGTAATACCAAAATAGTTCAAGAACACCCTGACATAGAGCCGGAAATATTTTAGAAATGAAAAATGGAATGTTTCGCCCTTGGCTGCAGGCACGCTGTCAGTTAATCATCGTCCAAATACGCCAATCAATACTCCAACCTTGCTCCATTTCAAAATTCCATGTTTCACTCCACTTGCTCAGCTTGGCATTACAGTTGCGCAATACGACTTCATAGTTGATGTCGTTGGCTCCAGCTCCCTTTGACGCACTGAAAACATCGGTTGTTTCAGCCTATGATAGATAACATGAGATTCGTCTCTGATCGAAACGAGGAACTGGCATACGGCAATACGACGCAGCTCAACGAAAGCTGCTACGATGACGTCCTCGGGGCGAACCTTATCGTCAACTCCGTGGCGATGCCATGTACCGGAGTTCTGGATAAGGTCATCGTTTTCCGGAAGCATCCAGTGGCGACCTGTCTGGGTACTAAGGCTGCGATCGTGCACAAAGAGGACTAAGTAGGTCCGCTCTCGATTGCGTCGTTCAAGCTTTTGTAATGTAGTCTCGTTCGGATGAGTTGCCGCATAGCAGTTCAGACCCAGTTCGACAGCCATGCGACAAGCCTAATACCACGGTCAGAAGCGGACTGAATGAACGTTTTGGCAATATAACTTACGTATCCAATATACGTCCATGTGCGCTGTGGATACTAGACGTCAAATGAATCTGAAAGGAGTCGAGACTCGGAGACTTACATTGTCTTCGGAATCCCGCCAATACGTCAAACAAGCAAATGCTTGGACCACTTCGACACTTTTCCATGCCTCTGAGAAGGCACGAAAAGCAAGAGTATTGGCAAGATTTTGACAAGCTTTATGCGCATCGCGCTTGAAGAACTTGGCGGCGGCAGTGATTAGAGTGCTGAACAAAAATGGACTTCGATTGCGAACATAGTCATGTGTATGGAGTTGCGGGTCAAAAAGGTTAATGAAAGGATTGAGGCGCAAGAAGAGAGCATCAAAAAGAACACTGGCATCTGCCTCGGTGATGATACCAGCCGAAATGGGATCAGGAATAGGCGGATTGACGGTAGCAGCGTTAGATTGAGGAGGCGTATAGGATGATCCACGGTTGGTAGGTGATGAAGTAGATATAGGAGCCTCTTCAGAGTTAAGGATAATGCGGAAGAAGGAATTACGCTGGGTCTGCTTGATAAGCTTTGCAGGGTATGGAGGAGTGTCGCTCTTGTCGGGATCATCGTCTTCATCAACATCCATGGTATGAACTCTAGTGGCAGAGGAAAGATAGGTGGATGACGGGAGCGGGAGCGGAAGCCGACGGGAAGGGCTGTTGAGGGAAGGAAGTTGACGGGAAGAGCTGTTGACTGGAGGTAGTTGTTCCACAGATTTGTATTGGGGAGCAGCGGCAAATACAGCTTCGACGGGGGATGCAGTGCTGTAAATAGGCTCCTGAGGAAGATTGTGAGCTTGTGATGGAGAATACGGGGCAGACATGCCGGGTTCTGCGGGCTGTGTCTTTAGTTTGGCCGAATTAAGACCCTTTTCAAGACGGCGAAGCATTTTGGAGGCCTCGGAAAGTCTCGAGGGGAGGAGATAAGTTAGAGGGAAGATTGAAGAGAGAAGGGACGCACTTTGAGCCAGGCTTGCGGCCTCTCCTATGCTTTTCAAATATGCATCTATGAGAGCGGCAGGGATGATAAAGAGAGGTGTGGCAACGGAGAGGGAAAAGACAAACTCGACGTTGGCACGCTTACAGCGCTGACATTGCTTCTGGCCGTCCTCTGCACCTACACACTTCATCTGCGGGCGATGTGATAAGTGCCGAGGGAAGCAAGAGAAGATCGCTGACCTTTGCAGCACGGCATACGGTGCAGGCTCTTGCGCCGCGAACGACTTGGGGTTTTGGGCTGGCATAGAAGCAAGATGGATATAATGGAGCGGGGGTGGAAGGGGCACGTACTGGGGCTTTATGTCGTGAGCGAGGTCGGACTGGGGGTCCATTGGTGGAGGAAGATGGTGGTCAGAAGAAAACAGGCCAAAGTGAGAGTCGGCTTTCATCCTTCCTCCCCTTATCCGGCACTCCCATTTAAAACACCGCCATCCGGCTTAGTTGCCGGCCCACACCAAATATCACATAATATTCCCACGCCGGATTCACGCGTCACGCGTCCCATGGCCTCTGTCACACCATGGTCAGAATTATCATCAAAGGAGGTGAGTCTGCCCGTCTCTCTTCTACGCTGTCTTCATTGCTGGATACCAGGTGTCTGGAAGGTATCTTTGTCTATTTGGTCTCCTTCAGTAGTCTCAAACAGCTTGCTAGAACACCGAGGACGAGGTCCTCAAGGCCGCCATCGCCAAGTATGGCAAGAACCAGTGGTCTGTTCCGTCCATCTTGTTACCGCATCCTGCTCATCCTCCAGCAGGGCCCGTATTTCCTCTCTCCTTGTCCGCAAAACACCAAAGCAATGCAAGGCCCGTTGGTACGAATGGCTTGATCCCTCTATCAAAAAGACAGAATGGTCCAAGGTGTGTATACTCCTTGCAGGCTCTACCTTTTCCCCCATCTTTCAAACAGACAGAAGACGAAAAGCTTCTCCACCTTGCAAAACTTATGCCTACTCAGTGGCGAACGATAGCGCCCCTTGTCGGTCGCACCGCCACCCAGTGTCTCGAGCGCTACCAAAAACTTCTTGACGAAGCAGAGGCCAAAGAGAACCAAGAACTTGGTCTTTCCGGCCCCGGTGACGTAGGTCCTGGCGCCGACGATGTTCGCAAGCTTCGTCCGGGCGAAATCGACCCTGACCCGGAAACAAAGCCAGCTCGTCCGGATCCCATTGACATGGATGAAGATGGTATGCAACGCGTCTTCCTTCGTTTCTCTTCCTTACCATATCCAATAGAAAAGGAAATGCTTTCTGAAGCTCGTGCTCGCCTTGCCAATACCCAGGGCAAAAAGGCAAAGCGCAAGGCAAGAGAGCGCCAGTTGGAGGAGGCGCGTCGCCTTGCTGTCTTGCAGAAGAAGCGAGAACTTAAGGCTGCTGGTATCATGTCAGTGTTTTTGTGTCCGCCTCCATGTCATCGGAGCTGATGACTTCCAGTATGCGACACAAGGTGAAGCGAAAGGGAATGGACGTATGTATAGTCCTTCTGATCCTTGGGCAGTGACAGCTGTTGACTCGTGTATAGTACAATTTAGATATCCCTTTCGAGAAAAAGCCAGCTCCCGGTTTTTATGATACTGCCGAAGAACAGGCTCGCATCACTGCCCCTCCTGTCGGTCACTCACTTCGAAGACTTGAGAACAAACGAAAGCCCGAGGAGGAAGAAGCAGAAAGAAAGAAGCGTCAGAGGAGGAACGAGAAGGGTGATAGTGGCCCCCATCAAACCAAGTTCGTTGCTGCCAGAGACGCACAGATTCAGAAATTGAGGGAAGCAGAATCAATAGGTCGTCGACAAAAGCTCGTTCTTCCCTCAGCACAAGTCGGAGAACGTGAATTGGACGAGATCGTGAAGATTGGTCAGGCCGGAGAGAATGCTAAAGCCCTCGTCGGGGGAGGCAGCGACGCCAGCGGTCGGCTTCTCAGTGATTATGAAGGTCTTGAAACCGCAAAAATGTCACGGACGCCACGCACTGCTCCTCAACGTGAGTTCGCATATATGAATGACACGTACCATAAGACTTATTCTTGCGAAAGAGGACACTGTTCTCATGGAAGCGCGAAATCTGCGCAACATGACAGCCGCTCAAACACCTTTACTTGGAGGGGAAAATACTCCATTGCATGTACCAAGTAATGGCAGCACAGGTTTTGAAGGAGCTACTCCTCGTCACCAAGTCGCATTTACACCCAATCCTCTCGTTAATGTAGCAGCCACGCCTCATGATGCCGCCACTCCACTCCGGACTCCCCTTCGAGACAATCTCTCCATCAATGCCGAAGGTCTCCCCATCGTTGTATCAACACCTCGCGAGCAGAAATTGCGCACCAATTCCGCTAAACGTTCTTTACAACTTGGGTTTGCTAATCTGCCTAAACCAGAGAACAATTTCGAACTTGTGGTGCCTGATGAAGAAGAGGACGAGGAAGAATTGAATACCCCACTCAATGAAGAAGATGCCGCTGAACGCGATGCTCGACTGAAATGGATACAAGAAGAGGAACGGGAGAAAGAGCTGGCTAGGCGGTCTCAAGTTATTCAACAAAATCTACCTCGCCCAGCTAATGTCGACGTTGCGGCACTCATGGAACGATTGAATATCATGAACGAAGAAGAGGACACTCTATCAAGAGCTGCAAGACGGTTGATAGACGAGGAACTTGTGCAGCTTATCCAACATGACGCCATCGTGTATCCTCTTCCTGGCACCACAAATCCGGGGTCGACAGTCTCAACATACGAAATGCCAGGAGATGATGTGGTTTCCATGGCCAGGCAGACTATTCACTTTGAGCTTGCGGCCGCAGTTGGATTTCAAAATACCACCCCTGAACAACTGCGAGATGGTCTTTTGGCTATTGCTAAAGCGAATGCATCCGAAGAGCTGGATTCAATGACTTGGGACTCACTTCGACATACTTTAGCATTCGATGCCAGTTCAAGGACATTGGTGGAAACTAGTGCTTTGTCTCTAGACCAGCGCATCGCAGGCTATACTTTACTTCTTGCAGAAAAACGGGAGCAAATGGCTAAGGGAGCAAATAAGTCTACCAAAGCAGAAAAGAAGTTGAATGTCACGCTTGGTGGATATCAACTGCGTTCACAGGCACTGTCTAAGCGCATTACGGATGCATTTGAGGAAATGGAGAAGACAAAGTCAGATCATGATAGTTTTATACGTCTACGGGCTATGGAATCGGTTGCAGGACCACGAAGATTGAGTTCGTTGAAAGAGGAGGTCGAAGTCTTAGAGCGGCAAGAGAAGTTGCTACAGCAACGATATGGGGAGTTGGAAAGTGATAAACGAGATGTAGAAGCGAGAATAGCGATCCTGGAGGAGAAAGTGATGGCTGAGGCTGAGGCCCTGAATGAGGCACAGCTAGCAACAATGGAAGATTAGATCTAGTATCTTGTAATCTTTATAAATCGACATGGTACCTGGTCTTTATTCTTCACCTTGGAGTGCCAATGTCGTGGAAGTCGTCAGGCGGAACCATTGCTGGCTTTGCATCTACCAACTGATCTAGATATTTGGAATAACTATGCGCGTTGGGACTCGCCACTGGTAATTAATCCTGTAGTGACAAAGGTATCACACACTACAAAGTGCACAGATCAAAGGTCAAACATTCGCCAGACTGGATCAGTCTCTGTCGCTTGGAAAATTAATTATTACAACAGCTCGCTACAAGGTGCGAATGGTGACGATAACAATTATAATGCCCCAAACTCGTCGTCTCGGCTAGCAATCAACGCAGTTTCGTAGAGAAGCCTATTCCATGTTTGATCAACATGATTTATGTTTGGGGTCCCTCCAGTCTCATTCTCACCAGCCTTGGCAGAAATACGAGCAATCGAAATCCATTGCGTGCGCTACTCTCCGAAAGCGACTTTCCAGCTGAACAGCACTTCAAGCATGGTTTTCAGTATGATTACATGGTCATAAACTGATGCAGTTCTTGTTCTGGTGGATGAATGGTGGCATGATGCTATATCTCTATAGTTATTACTGTAGGGTTTTGAAGTAATTCTAATGCAAATGTCAGGACAGACTGCAATAAGGGGAAAAATTGAACACACCTGCTCTAGTTTCACAACAGATTTTTTAAACTGATCAACCTCCTTCTCACAGTTCAGCGACATCGTAGGATTTCGTCTTGCACGATATCAGATAATAATCCGAGATATGTTGACTTGCCTACCTATAGCACTCGACTACTGCATCGCCGCAATTTTTCACCTCTGGGTAGCCAGTCAACTCCTTTCGCGATTGGTATCGACTTATTTTCCCTCGAACTTCTTCCAGATCTCCTCGAAGAACTGTGCTGCTCTTGATCTCTCCTGCGCCGCTCCCATCTCCCTCCGAAGCGTCGCCAGCCATGGCGCGCTCTCTGTCCAGGTTTTCTTTTTCCAACGCACGCTCAATTTCACCTTGTACATGCTCTTCCTCTCTCCTTAAATGCTCCAGTTCATGCTGGATCCGGGTACGGATGTGAGCGTCGAGGACGGTTTGCCGTTCGGGGCTGGTCTCTGGAGACTCTAGTCTATTGGAAAGCTGGTTGACAATATCTGGTGAAAACTGAAGAAGTAAGCTCGGCGTTGCGTAGATAGGAACAAAGGATTACGGAAATGGGAGTCTCGCTACGAAAAACATTCTCCTCGGGTTCCGACCTGGACTGAGATGCGCCCATAGAGGAGAGGCTCGAACCTTCCCACGTTACCTTGCATAACAACTGTTTATCTATTTTATTATCATATTACATTTTACTTGGTCTAAGAATCTATCGGCTTCATCGCCGCTGCTCTTGGTATTCATGCCCGTGGTCGAGTAACCTGATAGGATGATCAGACCAAAAGTAGAGGATGACGACTCAAAATCGCACCAATCCGGTTCTATTTCTGTCAAAACCCGTATCCTATTAGAGTTCAGTGTAGTGTCAGTGAGTTTTGAGAACTGGATAACTTACTGAGTCTTTTTGGTCTCCTCCATTTCATGAAAGATAATCCAACCAGAACGAGGTTTTCTCGTAAACAGGACCGAAGTCGGATGAACACTCAGGACCTGACATATTAGTCTTAACTACCGCAACACGGTGAACCCGACCTACTCTATTTCCCCTCACAGACCTGTATGTTCCATCTGCCATCCACTGAGCACCGTTCCGCCAGTAACCACTCACAAGACATCGTCTGAGACGTTTTGCATCCCCTTGGCAGCTTTCCAAGGGTAAGTTGAATCGCTGCATGTATTTTTTCAATTGTGCCCGGATGGAGACAGCCCTTGACATTCCACGGAAAGATAAGGCATGTGCTTTGCACCAACCTGAGGATCGCCCAAATTTTGTGAAGGCATTGTATGCTACTAGGGGTCAACACGGTGCCGGTGTTGAGAGATAAAACTTGACAGACCATTCAATAGAGTAAGGTGATCCTAGTTCGGTGTTAGTGAAAAGAGGGAGACAAACATATAGGCAATACAGACCCCTTCCTCAGCAGTAAACTTCCGCCGTTCGAGTTCGGCCAAGGCGCCAGGAGCTCCATCAGGTATAACGAAAACATCCTGGATTTGGTTTAGCTTCATGGAAAAGTCAATCAGTCAGGATGATGACCTGAACCGTGGTCATGGCTGCAATGGATAGAATCTCCTCTCCACATTTGTACTCTTTTGATTGGAATAACTAGTGATTATAAATCAGAGTTGAGGTAATACGTAGAGGCATTAAGATACCATTCGCGCAATTCCAACTTCCACTGGGCATTCGGCCACCTGCTCACCTATGAGGGTAAGCCGACCATTGTTATCAATCATACCCGCAGCATGAAGACCTTCCAACGCTCGCAGAACCGTTTCGGCCGGGGGTGCAGAAACCCATTCAAATTTTATGAGGTCATCAATACCGAGAGACTTGAGCTGTAATATAGGAGTGGTCATGTCGGTCCTGGTAATTTCTGGCGGTGTGGAGAGGGGCATGGTACCCAAAGCTGATTCTGGATATAGCCTGTAACAAATTCCCGGGGAGGTACGCCCTGCTCTTCCCGCACGCTGAGTCGCTGATGCAACAGAGGTAGGAACTGTGAGTAAAGAAGCTAGAGCAGTCGTTGGATTGTAAACGCGAATCTGAAAATTCAATGGGATTGTAGAATATGATTTATGAGGAGCTGAAATACTTACTTTGACAAAACCAGAGTCTATGACATATTTAATCCTCTCTATCGTTATACTTGCCTGCCCAAATTGAAGATATGTACGAAAGCCGCGTTCAAAGTCAAACTTACTTCAGCTATATTTGTGGATACGATGAGTTTACGGCTGCCTCGTTCAGCAGGCTCAAAAACACGCAGTTGTTCATCCGTCGTGAGTCCTGCATGGAGTGCCAAAGGACTCAGTCGCGGAGCGTGACGGGGCAAGCTGCGTAAGTGATCAGTTTCTAATTGTCCAGCAATTCAGCATGACTTGCGTTGGAAGCATTTCGGATAACTCTTCAAGGCATCGTTCGATGTCTTCCCGCCCGGTGAGGAACACAAGTATGTCACCTGGTCCTTGCTAGGTAGAAATTGTTTCAATATCATAAAATTCCCTCTCGAGGTCAAGTCGCATACTTGCAAATTAATATTCCATGCCACTTCTGCCGCTTTCCGGACGTAATCAGGGGTTGGTTCCAGGAGATACGCAACTTCAACAGGGTACATGCGTCCTTCAAGACTGATAATAGTGGCTTCCTCCGGGGAAGTTCCGGACGTGAAATAGTTTTTGAAGGACGTAGCATCAAGAGTTGCGGAAGAGACAATCAGTCGAAGAGAGGGTCTCTTACGACGAATCCTGCGGAGTGTGGTCAACCTCAATGATAAAGAAGAAACTGTGACAAGAACTTTTTGAGAATACCAAGAAGCAAATCTGTATAGATACTTCTCTCGTGCGCTTCATCGATCTGGATGGATGCAAGTGTAAAGCCTCGGAATCTTGTACATTCACAAATTGACATGCCATTATCACACTGTAGCGCGAAAGAAGTGGGTCTATGAGGGTTTCTCTGAAGAGCATGCCATCTGTCATATACAAAATGCGCGTTCTCTCCTTGCTGCTGACATCTTCGAAGCGGATTGTGTAGCCCACCTCATCACCTAAAACGGTCCCAACTTCGGCGGCGACTCGACCTGCTACAGAGGTCGCAGCCACGCGGCGGGGTTGTGTACATGCAATTGTGGACCCGTTTGACGTCCAGCCAGCTTCATGAAGGTATTGAGGTAGTTCTGGGGTTTCGATGAATGGTACATTGGGAATCAGTTGAATGAATAATTCCGACATACGTGTTGTTTTGCCACAACCGGTTTGGCCAACGACAATAGTGGTACCATGTCTTTCGATACAGTACAAGAGTTTGGAGCCTCAAAGACAGATATCAAATGGGCTCCGTACTGGGAAGATGCCTAAACCCACGATGTTGGAATATTGGAAGACGCTCGCGCTGGTCTTGTATAGAAAGAGATGAAGTGAAGGGGGCCGACTGGACAAGAGAACCTTCTTGCTCGGAAGCTCTGTCAAGACTACTTCCTGGGACAGCAGTGCCAGGTTTCCAGAATTTGAGAGCCGACATACGGATAGAGAGAAAACAGACCACTGCTGACTAACAAGTAGAATGTAAGCGATGTAACACATGTAATTGATGTAATGGATACATTTACAAGAAATTTCAATGCTAGAACCGTTGACCGGGAGGCTTGCTGCGGGATCAAGCCTATATCAAACGGTGAGTTCAGAAGATCATTTGTCTACAAACATTTGCCTAGTACATTATGTCCTGCAGAAATCACATTCAAGATCAATGCAACAAAACATGGGACCTCGCGAAATTAACACTGTAGAAGGAAGAAAAGAGGAGGACAGAAACCGGAGGAGGAGGAAAACAACCCGATGATTGACTCGAAACAAGAAATGGACGTTTAAGATGCATCGCAGAACATCCGTACGCAACGCAAGAAAAAAAAATAAAGGTAATGACGGAAGGTAGAAGATGTTGAGACTTGCTTGCGCACTAGTTACAGCCAGACGCAGAATTGTACTTGACGGTAAGCGACGAGCTTACCTGGGATTATATAGAATTTAGGACCCGGTTAATACCCAGCGTGTGATTCAAATTTCTTAATCCCTCCATCATGAGTCTCTTGACCGCCAGACATTTACCCCAGACGTCCAGCATTAATCTCACTGAGGTTGTACTGGATGCTTTGTCAGATATCGCCTATATTTTCGCATCCAACAATCCAGAGCTAATTGAACAGTCATTGACCATTTCAGAAATCCATCTCCACCTAGGTTCCATACATGAGCTTACCCCGGATAAGCTACACAACGGGCATGAGTCTCGTACTATTCTTCAATATCGGGTCCTGATGCTGGAGCCAACCTCCTGTGGTCGTGTTGACCCCGAATCGACGAACATCATTGTTGTTCACTCCGAAAATTCCAATTCCCTTGTCTCTTCCAGTTTCCTTTCTGACCACGTAGATTCAGGTAGTATAGAGATCGATGAGACTTTCCTGAGGAATTCAATTGCTTCGAGTGCTCTTCGATTGAATGGAAGCGACTGCTCAACTCCCAGTTCGATCAATGGACATGCACCTCACTTTTTCTTCGATGCAGAGCCCCTTATTTCTTCAGTTTCGCCTCCAGAAGATCATTGTTCTTTATTCCTATGTACAGCCGATCTCGGTCGAGTTGGTCTTCTCAGTGAAGATTGGGTGTGTGCCCCCTCGTGCCAGTTCAGAAGTAGTCTCAACTCCCCATCAGGCAATTGCGAGCTCAGGTCGGGGGAGCGGTTATCGACTTGTTCGTGTTGTAGCATTTGACCAATTAGTCAAGCACCCGTGCGCGTTAATACTTGTCTCTCAGCTTTCCTAATATTCTTGCCTAGTGGAGTGATATGTGGTTCGCCTGTCCTTCTTTTCAACATAATTGGGTATCCAGAGCGGAATGATGATGAGAAGATGCATCAAGTAATGTTGCGACCGAGTCCTTTTGGTCATCGACAGCCTGCTATACCCACCGCAAAATCGGTCACGATTGCCAAAATTGCTTCTCCCTTTTCTATCAACAAAAAGTATCAAGTGGCATCCCTTAATGCACTTAAATCATATTTTGCTGCTACAAAACGACTAATTAAGGCCAATGACATCATTGCGCTCTCGCTTTATACCGGATCCAAACCCATAATACATGACAGTGAACATGCACAGGACGAATGGTGCGCATCACACTTTGACAATCCGTATGTTACTCCTGCTAACCACTAGCAGTGCAGCAGCTATCAACGAGGTCGTATATTTTCTTGTCACTAATGTGGAACATTCTGTTATTCCGAGTACGATTACCGATGGTGAACAAGACTTCTATACCGGGTCCACTGTGGGCGAGCTTGGGTGCTGGGTGGATTCTTCAGTTACACAAATCATTCAGACTGGGTTGGAACATGCCCGCGTTCCTGGACTAGGGTCGTACCTCGAACCAGGTATATATTCTTTTGTCCTAGTTTTCTGCTCAGCAATGACTGTTTCCAGATGTTCAGCACAGTAGATCGACATTTTCCTTCATTAAGCGGCTCTCTTCCTCTCGTCTCCTGTGTCCTGAGGCTCCTTTCTCGAGGCTTCGAGCTTTAATATCGGCTGGATTCTCCCCACACGCAATTAACTACGGTCTCCAGCTTACCATTTTCCTGAAAGGAATGCGAGGAGTTGGAAAGTTTTGGACCGTTCTTGCGGTGGCTCAGAGTATAGGCATGCATGTTCTAGAGGTAATGATACTGGCATTGATACATTATCGTTTCATGCTCTCATATTTAATGTTCAGGTAGATTGTTTTAGTCTAATTGGTGAGAACAATACAAAAACGGAAGGAACTCTTCGGGTTCGCTTTGACCAAGCATGTGCTTGCTCTCCTTGCATCCTCGTGCTACGCAACATTGAAGCATTGATACAATCAACCCAACCTTTGGATGTTGGAAAGGGTGTGTGATTTGGAAGATAGATCGCAAAACAACTCATTTTTGTCCGCAGAGCCGGCTATCGTAAATGCCCTCAGAGAATGTATTGCAGAAACTGCTCAGTCCTGGAGAATGGGAGGTTTTCCAGTAGGAGTCGTCGCCACCAGTAATGACACTTCGCGAATTCCTACAAGCATTCTTTCATCTTTCAAGCATCAGTTAGAGTTTGAGGTGCGTCAGCAATTGAGATAAATTACTGATTTTGATAATATTTTAGGCTCCTAGCGAAGAGGAGCGCCTAGAAATCTTACAGGCTTTGCTGTGGAACTCAGCGCTTGCCGTGGATGTATCACTTAAAGATCTAGCAAGACAGACCGCTGCCCTGATTGCTATTGATCTCTCTGATCTGGTCTTTCGTGCAAAGTCGTCAGCTCTGGAACGAGCGTGAGTGAGATGCCGTTTGATCATCATCAGTCTCCGAACAAATTTTCCTAGGGGTGAGATGGGCATGCATCACATTCTCATATCAGCACAGGACTTCGATAATGCCCTGAAAAAATCCAGAGCAGCTTATTCTGAGAACATTGGTGTTCCCAAAATACCTAATGTAACCTGGGACGATGTCGGCGGTTTGCTTCACGTAAAAGCTGATATCCTTGATACAATCCAACTTCCGTTGGAACATCCAGAATTATTCACAGATGGCGTTAAGAAGCGCTCAGGTGGGCGAGTTATACAAGAGACTCTAAGTGACATGAATTTGACGCTTCATAGGTATCTTGCTATATGGTCCTCCAGGAACTGGAAAAACTCTTGTCGCTAAAGCAGTTGCGACTTCCTGCGCACTAAATTTCTTTTCAGTGAAAGGTCCTGAGCTCTTGAACATGTACATCGGCGAGTCGGAGGCCAACGTCAGACGTGTCTTTCGAAGGGCTCGTGATGCAAAACCTTGTGTTATCTTTTTTGATGAGCTGGATTCAGTCGCTCCGAAGCGAGGGAATCATGGTGATTCTGGTGGGGTCATGGACCGCATTGTCAGTCAACTCCTGGCCGAAATTGATGGAATGTCTGGTAGTAATGATGTCTTTGTTATCGGCGCAACGAATCGCCCTGATCTATTGGATCCAGCCTTATTGCGTCCCGGGAGGTGAGTAAGGAGGTTATTAGTTGAGACAGTCGCAAATGTCCATTGATCAGGTTTGATCGGATGTTGTACTTGGGTGTAAGCGAAACGCATGAAGTGCAATTGAAGATCATCGAGGCGTTGACTCGCAAGTTCAGGATGCATCCTAATTTGGATCTTAGGAGCATAGCAAATGCATGCCCCTTCAATTATACGGGGGCGGACTTCTATGCTTTGTGTTCGGATGCTATGTTGAATGCGATGTCAAGAACAGCTCAACAAGTAGATGATCAGCTCGGTAAGAAAGAGCATTCCTGTCAATGTTTGTTTCAATCTCACATATACCTCTAGCAAAGCTCAATCAAAATCCAATGAATTCAACACATCCTTACCCCCTGACTCCTCAATACTACATGAATGAAATTGCTCATCCTGACGAAATCCAGGTAGAAGTATGTCAAGGAGACTTTTCTCAAGCTCTGCAAAATTTTGTCCCGAGTGTTAGCCAAACAGAGATGGAGCATTATGCACGAGTACAAAAACAATTCTCGCAGGATACAAGTAATGTGTTACAGAATGCTGGAGTAGTGTAAAGTAAATGAAAATGATATAGAAAGAATAGTACTCTGCAACTCTTTCCAGGGCTTGGACATTGGAGGCTAAAGGATTACAATGCTCAGCAACTACATATTGAGGTGATGTTATGACTCAGAGCCCCTAACCAGATCAAACTGTGGCAGGAACCTGAGGCAACCTTGTATTCTTCCTTCACCTCCTCTAAGGTGTTAAAACATGAGTTCTCTTGCATCTTGTCATCATTCCTCTAGACATCATTTTCTTTCTTTTACTAGTGTCCATTCTTCCATAGTTACCATCTGGACTACTTTTGACCCTGCTCAATGTTCACATGGTTCTCACATTTAAACTTCACTAAAGTTTGACTAGGACCCAGTCTTCAACACTTGGTCCTAGGTTGTCCCAAGTGTAATACATTGCAGTTATTCTCCTGATGTCTACTGTTGCTTCACTGTGAGGTTATGGGCCCTGGAGGTACATATGTTCAGGAGTTGTCCTCTGAGACACTCTATTTCCCAAAGCTCAATGGCACCAACTACCATGTTTGGTATGAAAGTGGCCTTACAGGCTTGTCTTCTATGGCGTTTTGTGGAAGGATTAGAAGACTGTCCCTCCAAACCCTCTATAACTCACTCTCTTGATCCTGACAACAAGCCATTCCTTATTACCTCTCCTGAATATAAGGCATGGATCACCTCAAAAAGAGAATACCTTAACTGACTACAATCTGATTCTGCAGCCATATGTTAGGCGACCTGGCTGGTGAGCAGCCAACAGGTGCCCAGAAGGGACTTAGAGAGTATAACTAAGGAAGGGGGGATTGCCACTCATCAACCAGAGAAGAACTCAACAGAGTTCTCCTAGTATTCTCTACCTATTTATACAGAGAGATCTACTAGGTACCCACATGTATCTAAGGTACTATTCTTATCCTAAGTTCCCAAGATGTGTCTACTGTGGGTCCATCTATCAATATGTACATAATTCTATCAGGGAACTGTTCCCATGTCATTCCTTGACACTTAACATCTCCAGGATGTCACTTCATACTCCCACAACTGTCCATCAATAACAGCCGCCATCTGACTATGACAGAGGACCATAGGCCATATCATGTTGTAATTGCATCTCGAGCTTCCTTCCTTCTTTGTTTCTGATTCATTGTCTCTATCAAATTCTGTTTTCTTTTCCATTTTTATTATGATTACTAAGCATAGTATTTTTGCGACAGAAAACTTTTTCTACCCTCAGTTCTGTGGACATCAGACTGAGGT
>Ga0153986_1000014_pt1 | contig 46422 bp, 58 predicted proteins | sample TSGA070MetaG_FD_104724 | JGI IMG/M metagenome (GOLD analysis project Ga0153986, IMG submission 104724) | Attine ant fungus gardens microbial communities from Georgia, USA - TSGA070 MetaG | ecosystem: Host-associated > Fungi > Mycelium > Unclassified | place: USA: Georgia, Alexander Wildlife... | reverse complement strand
TATGCTACCATGGGTGAGTGATCTTTCACTAGTCAAATTCTTGTTCTTCAACTAGTTGCGTGGGCATGTTCATTCTGACAATATCCCGTGCAGGCTTTACGACATGTATGAAGACAGTTGAGATCACGCGCCACAAGACCGCTGCTTCCGGTGCCAAGCCTCCATCAACGTTCGCAGTCTTCATGGAAATCTATCGTCGAGAAGGTATTCGTGGAGTCAACAAGGGTGTGAATGCTGTCGCTGTTCGTCAGTGTACCAACTGGGGTTCTCGGTAGATTCATACAATCATGTTCTTGTCCGTGTCCGCGCTAACGACTTGACATAGTATGGGTTTTGCTCGTCTTGCAGAGTCTATGATCCGCAAAGCTCGTGGCAAGGGCGAGAACGACAGGCTAACTCCTTATGAGAAGATTGGTGCCTCGACTGTTGGTGGCGCATTGGCGACGTGGAACCAGCCCATTGAGGTTATTCGCGTCGAGGTTCGTTCAAACCCTGTCGTGCTTGTCTTGGGATTGGTCAATTCTAATGAGTCTTATCACAATACAGATGCAGTCAATGGCTAAAAGTGCAAACCGACCCGAAAAATTGACAATCATGAGCACATTAAAGTACATCTATAGGGAGAATGGTATCAAGGGTTTGTACCGTGGGGTGACTCCTCGGATTGGTCTTGGTGTTTGGCAAACAATATGCATGGTGTCGCTCGCTGATTATGTGAAGATTTGGTAGGCTGTCTGACTCTGCTGCTAAGAGTCTGTTTCTAACTACTTTGTGTATGTTCAGGGTGAAAAAGCAATAGGTGTTGTTTTATGATATATGATATCTTAATCAGTATTTGCATAATCAATATATACCATGGGAACGGTCAAGGTACATTGCCGGAAAGCCGGAAAAGCTTGTTTTTTGAATTCGCACTTGACATTCCTTCATTATGAGTTCGGTGAAGAACGTCCCTCACCCTCTCCTTGCCAGGTACCTTGATCAGCTTTCCACTCATCCTCTCCGTACCAAGGCGTGCACAACTGGTATGCCTACATCAAACTCTGATATTTTGAGTGACCTGTAATACTTCCCAGCCACCTTATCTTTCTTCCAAGAAGTGCTAGGAAGCAATTTTGCAGGCGTATCTCGACCAGCAGTCTCGTCAGATGTTTCATTCCTTTGTTCCTTTCTTTCGCACGCACACATCGACATACGTGCTGTGAAAATGGCCATCTACGGTTTTTTCATCTCGGCGCCTCTCAACCATACCCTCGTTGGACAGCTGCAGAAAGCCTTTTCTGGAAAAGAGGGTTTCAAATACAAGGTCGCGCAGTTGGTTGCGAATAGCTTGTTAGTGTCACCCGTTACCGTTGCTGGTGAGTCGCATTTGTCATTGCATCCTACGTATTATTGACTTGCACCGCCGCTCTCTCTTTCTAGTGTATCTAGCCTCTATGGCTGTTATCAACGGTGCCAAGTCGTTTGACGAGATCATAAAGACAGTCAAGGCTGGTTTCTTCTCCGTCCTTCGGGTTTGTGATCTCACAACTTGTACTTGTGTGTGGGGTCTGAAACTTGGTTGCAGATTTCCTGGGTCGTATCCCCCGTTTCAATGGTAATAGCTCAGAAATATCTTCCCGTAGAGGTACGACTCTTGAATGTTCTCTTGGATTAAGTCCATTCATTTTCTTCTAGCTCTGGGTTCCTTTCTTCAATTCAGTTCAATTTGTTCTTGGAGTACGTCCTTTGAGCCAATCAACTCAATTATCTGTGTGTGGCCTGAACAGAGATTTAGACATACTTCAACACTCGTGTCAAGCGAATGCGCCTTGCCGCAGCCAAGAGAGCCAAGGACAACGAGAAGAAAGGTGGTCCATCTTGAATACCGCATTTGCCCAGGTGCCCTTGCAACACATACCATATATCAGTACAAGAATCTCGGTGTCAAGATAAACATATATATCAATCCTTGCTACTACTAGAAATCCTATTCTGAATCTGTGAAGCATCTTGCACTACAATACATGTCCGGTCTGATATTGGTTGTTCACGGCTGTATCGATGTCGGACTTTCCGTTGTGCAAGAAGGGAATGATTTGTATTCGCATCTGCATCCTTGGTCTGTTCATAGACTTCTGTGTCCAGCTGCCAACTGTCAAGACTGTATGTCCCTGGCCGAGTTATCCATAGCTTGGGGGCAATTGACACTGAACCAGATGGTAGTATTATTCCTCGAAAATTAAGCTTGGGTGAATAGGGCGGAGGAAGAACATGCCTAGAAGAAGTGCCCAGTTAACTGGAATCCACAAAAAGAACTATTGACATACGAATTCATTGGCAGATGAGCACTGTTCCTACTGCCCAATTTAAGAGTGTACCCAACCTCATGCGTCAGAGAGAAATTCCGTATTGAAAATTCAGCATTGGTCCAACAAGGCCTACAACGCAATAAATCAGATATAACATTATATCATTAGAAGCATCGAGACCCTACCCAGCAGAAAAATCATGGATGATCTCTTTTGCACCTCTCACAGAGATTTCTAAGGGGTCCATTTCCATATTCCATTCACAGCTCTTGATTGCATCAAGCATCTCCATATTTTCTCTCACAGTCTCCGCATACATGTTCCTCTTCCCTTTCGCGTTCTCAACCTCTTGAATCACATCTTGTAGGGGGGCATGTGAAGCTCCCAACATTAATCCATGAATCGTCACATGGCCTGACCTTGGTTTTCTTGACAATTGAGGTGAATATTCTGACGACGTCTGAGAGGCAGAGAGTGAGGGGTAATCTGAGGGTAAGGTTGATATAGGAGTGATCGAAGGCGTGGTGGATTCCCAAAAGATGATAATTTCAAAGGATGCAGGGTTATATAATGGAAAAACATATGGATGACTTGAGCTTGGGATGTGTATATGTGTGTTAGCTGTCGATCTAGAGACAAAATTGCGCCGACTGCCGTGAATGAACGAGGACAACATGTCTTCCTTCAAAGAATCTTTCTGTGAGAATGACTTGTGAAGCTAATCAGCATTGGTTTCTATGAGATAGGTCGGCATCTTACTTCAGTGATAGAACTACAACAAAGATCTAATGGCGGAGGGTCTTGTTTCCCCACAGTTCGGCCATTTAGTAGATCAGCAACTCGATCGTGAATGAAAGCTGTGGTTTCTTGGATCCCATGGCCCTTACTCCAGCGCCGAGCCTTGAGCAAAATGTTGCAGCTCTGAGAGTTTGGGAGTACGGGCCTGAGGAAAACGTCAGCCAATGAAACGATGAAGAACACTAGGAACCCTACAGCGGATTCTCTACCATTGGTACACTCCTCCACATAGGACTGATAGTCGATATCTGCGTTAATCGCACTGCCGAATTCGAGATGTTCCTCAAAAAGACATTCACAGAAAATTGGCTGATTTGGGATTGATCCGGTTCTACGCTTGAAGTAACGTGAAATAGGGGATGCACATCTATTATACGAGATATTCGTGTTGTGTGAAAGGCATCTGAATCTTCCTGTTTGCGTTTGTACATGGTCAGCATATGTCGAACAACAAGAATGACTTACTTCACGGTAAACGAAGAACAAACAAAATTGTTTCTCTCCGATCATTTCTGTGTGTAAAGCCAACGGCACAGTGAATTCATCTTCAGGTCTGAGCACACCACCGGGCACCGGTATTCTCAGTGGCTGAGGCGACACCAGTGAGTTGGATGATTTGATGATCTGAATGCTCACACCGCTGGCCTCTCTGGTAACACCAGCTTCATGTTTGATGGCCTCTTCCTCGTCAGCATCCCCGACCCAGATTTCATCTTCTGAATCTGGCACCACCCAGAGTTCCCTAATAGGTCTCGAACCCAGATTGACCACCCAGAGATTCATTAATCTCTTCTCGCCCTGCAGCACTCTAATTTTTCCGTCCTCTGCGAAACTCATGGCCAGCTTATGCGTTGCCTCTGTAACTGTGAATCTCATGAGTACATCAGGAGCATAAGTCGGCTCTTGTCTCTGGATGAGAGTGGTATTAAGCCTCTTGCCGCGTATGGACAAGATCTCGGTCGTTGGTAAAAGCGAGAGAAAATTATATTTGACGAGTGGAATATGGAAGGTACCAGAATATTGGGAAGTGATGGCCAATGAGATCTGAAAGGACGTTACTGACTAGTTGAATAAATCAAATTGGGAACCTCACCGTTCGTGTTTCCTGAGGAGCCAAGATAACATCCTTAATAATGTCAACATCAACAAGCGGGTCAGATTCACTTTCGGGTTGAGAACAATCTACATGTCGGACCACAAGGGTCAGGTTGGCCAAGCTGAGCTCCGCATCCAAGGGGTTTCGTACTACCAGGTCAATCCAGAAAGTCTCTGATGTCAAGTGATAGTGTCAAAAAACTATCAAACCGAAAATGCGGCATGACGCACCACCGACGATGATGTCTCCATTCTTGGCGAGCCCCTCCCTCCCACCTTGTCTTCTCCAGAAGGACGTCCATCTCTCCTCTCGTTTCTCCCATGTAGTAGTATCTCCAAACAAACCATCGCTAGGGAAACGAAGTTTCGATTCCTTTACTTGACAAAATTTGATGGGCAATCTTAATTCAGTCGAAGCTGCCTGTTCTGGCTCCGTATCTTTTAGATGCTTGAGAATATAAAATCAGAACAAATGCAAATCTGCCTTCTTGATAAACTCACCCCAAAAGCAACACGAAAATCGCCAAGTGACAATTTGTCCCTGCTACTAAGCTGCTTTGTCTCCCCCTCTGGAACACAATTGACTGGCAGGTCCAGCGGCTCGGACCCTCGCAAAAGTCCAAGGAAAAGTCGCACTGCCCAAGAAACATTTCCAGTAGTATACAACAATCTGCCTGACGGATTCCACTTATCAGTCTTCTGCCTCCTCAAAATTTTTTCTACACTGACCAAGAGAATGTTCGATCCCAGACATGATAGAGTCGAACCAAGGGCCTTCTGCAGGATTAGATATACCCTCTGCAGCCCAAAATGATGGCGATAGTTCTTTCAGAGGTCTGTAAGTGTAGAGAGCTTGCGCTTTCCGCAGAAAGTGCATGGTGAGAGGTTTCTAATGATTTCTAAATGTGCACGCTGAAGAAAGAGAGGTACGACCTACGATTCCACATTTCTCCAACCGAATTGCAGCAACTGCGTACCAATAACCAGCACGACGTCTCGAGTGTTTTTTGAATGTCAGGTGAGCTCCATGAGCGATTAAAATGGCGGCCGGTGCTTCCTCTGACTATAAACCATGATTTGAGGAACACCGATAGGACAAAACACATGCAACCCACGTTTCCAGCGGCCCAGATAAGCCACCGTTCACCCTCAACATCACTGTTCAATAGTTGCTGCGGAGGAATTCCAGCTTCCCACCGTACCGCATATAGCAAAGCCCTAAACTGAGCTTGTGGCAGTACCTCATTGCTTGAAAGAATACTAGAAAGCGCATTTTGTGCATGAAGCGAAAGAGCCGGGGAGCCTGAGACAACCAGAGGTAGAATGTCCTGGCGCAGTGCAGTCAGAGACATACAGACGCTCGATGAGACTAAAATGCCTACAGAACCACCTTTCGAATCCTTTCTGAGTGATTCCCAAACCGTGACCGCAAGCTTGTAATCACCAAGAACAGTCGCAAATTCAGCTAGACGCCGTTGTTGCGTTGGTGGTGATGGTGCATTAGGTAACGCCGTTGATGTTCGAGGTAAAGAAGGGCTGGGGTTAAAAGAAGACGAAGGAGAGGGAGAGGGAGATCCAAACAGTCTTCTCGTAGAAGAAAATAACCTTGAAGGTAAACGACGATTACTTGAAAACTGATGATTTACAATCAAACTCTATGGATCTAACAAATCAAAGCATATGACTTACGGATTCGCTCCACTCCAGAACGTTCTTCTCGATCCAAGGAATCAGACATCCCACAACAAACTCTCTCACGAATTTCGATGTCTGTTGGATATCATTCTGCACCAGACAAAGTGAATGCAAAGGAGGAGGATCTGACTTGTTCACATTGCCATTAACACTTGCGTCCTTCGAATTTCGTGTCACCAGAGGTGAGTCAACAATATTAGACCGCGGAAGGCGGGGCATCGGTGGAGGAACAGGAACAGGGGGCGGAGGAGGTGATGGTAATAAGAGAGGTAATAGGTATACATCAATACCAAACTGCTTTTTGACAGCGTTAAATAGCGCATTAGCTCTTCAACTATTATCAGGAGGATCGTTAATTTGGCCCACAATGTAACTGCTCACTCTTCATCAGAGAGGGGAGAGTTCTGTGGGTGCACAATGAGGGTATATTTGAAGTACGTTGTATCAACCCAAGGTGGGAGTTGTATTGTTCTTCCATGGAGTGATGTGATAGCCTGGAGTGGATTAGGTGCGGTCGTAGAAACGGCCAGGATGACTACATATGGAGTTGAATATAATAAATGATGACCGAATAGCACTCACTAGAAATTGGATGATTCCATCCTTCATGCCTCGAAGGAATAAGATCCCCTTCAACACATTGTCGCACTTCATCCCACCATGGTGTTCTCCAGCCATCTCTACCTTCTGGTCCTTCCATCTCGCTAACCCATTTCGCACATCTCTGATTAATTTTCCCTGATATCCAGTCGATCATCCGTGCAGATCTCTGCTCCTCATCTTCTTTGCAGGTTTCTTCTATCTCGGACAGGTCCGAAAAACGCAGTGCAAATGTCGTATGCGCCACCGAAGCGAATGATGTTGTTCGTGTCGTCACTAGAGCAACGAACAAAAAACAAGGCGTGAATCCTTTCGAATTTTTTGTATGATATCCAATCAAGAACCTTGAGGTAAGGGGGAAAAAGATTGCAAAATTTCTGGCAATGGAGGTAATGATGACGAGTCGAGGAGTTCAGTAAGGTCTGGAGATGGTAGTATACAAACATGTGGGCTCAACGACAATGGTATGACACAGGCCATTGTTGCAGGCTGGTCTAAACGATGTCAGAATGTGCGATGACTGGAGGTTCCAGAGTTAGAATGATAATTGAGTTCTCACGCCATGAATCATTGATCGGCAAACTAATTCAAGGCACAATTCAGATATAAGCTGGCCAATAAAAAGGCCCAGAGTTGAGTGAGGAAACTACATAATTTCGAATACACATAAGAATGGTCTTTCAGCCAACGCTAGAGATGAATTATGTATTGTCGACACGAAGCTGGATGATTCATGAGCAGACCAAGATCACAGAGAAAACTGGGACCAACCTGAGAGAATTGGTTTTGCCTGGCCTGGCCATTCTTTGAGGGCTGCCCTTCCTCTTTGTGATCATATTTCTTTGTCTGTCGCTGGCCTCTGCTTCCGCCCTGCTGTGGTCCGCGACCTCCTCTTCCTCTTCTTCCTCCTCTCCCCTTGTCTCTTCCTTTCTGTACGACCCAACCATCAGCATCAGACACAGCTATGTTTTCTACTTGTTTTTCTTCTTGATACTTCACAACACCGCCCACACCGCCCCAAAGGCGCCAACCATCCTCACCGCCCCATCCATCGTCTCCATACGCATTATTAATTCCCCAGGTATCCAATTCGTTCACAATATCCTCGAGAAACTCTTCGAATGTCCGACGCCTGTGCCGCTGCTGGGCCTCCGTCTGAAGTACTTGCAGTGCGTGCTCTCCATTATTTCGACTCTGATCTGTCCCATTGTCTGGGGACAATCCATCCAGCTGCTCTGACGCAGATTCAGGCTCCTCCTCAAGTGCTATTGCAACATCATGCACCCAAAATGCCACAAACTGATTCACATAGTCAATCTTCTTCCTCACATTTGGCATCTCCATCGTCAAATAGTTGTAAACTTGATCAGGAGATAATGGGTCACCGGCCCCCTTGCTCTGGCCCATTTCGCATCGCCTGTTCTTCTCCAATAGTTCAGGATGACCGTCTAAGAAAGTGTGAAATCGTTTAAGGCAATCCTTATGTTCCCGAGTTTTTTCGTGTTCAACAGCCTGCCGTTTACGATAAAGTATCGGCCTTGCTGATAATTCTGTGTTTTGCGAGAAGCGATCGCAGACGCGACAAAGCCACTCGTCGTAACGAAAGTCTGTACGACAAAAATCTGGAAGAAATCAGCTCACTAGCACTTGGATGTGACAAGGGCCAAGAGAAGGTAAGAAGAATCGTGACAACTTTTCAACGCAGGCCTCGGTTCTATGTCCACGATACCCACAGGCACATGTTGATGTGACTAGCTCGGCATGCGCAGCACGTATGAAGTAAAACAAAACTTACGCCAGTACTTCTCGAACCCAGCACATTTGGTCTCCGAGCGGACTGGCACTCTAGAGGCTGGTCGCGCCAAGGCTGCTTTCGGGACCACGTCTACCGCCATGATAGGATATAGCCTACTTGTGAGAGAGAATGTCCGAGGCAAGTAACATTGTAGTGTCTATCCAACATGCCGATTTATATTTACCAGTGCACAGACCAGTGTGCCTAGGCATCAATTCTCGCACTTGGGCTGCACTATGTCGGAGTCACAACCTCACAGGTTTCGATGACGTAAACCCCGATATGATGTCAATATACTAAACGGATCAAGTAGCTTCTCGACAAACTCACTCCATAAACACTCTAATGACTTCACTGTGAGAGAATGAGTGACTTCCCCTAGGAATATGGGAGAATCCAGGAGTGTGCTCTATGGTCTGGAAAAATGTGATTCCCGTAGCAACAATTCCCTAGATGTGACATTGTGACGTCACATGTGTGTCTCCTACGTGCACTACAACACAACGAGATAAATTCACCTCCCTGGAACACCGACTATTGTATTATCTTCATTTCACATCAGGAGAAATTCTGGATAAGGTATGCAACTTTGATCTGTCTATCCATAAAAGTCTAGAGAACATCTAGGGAAGTCCGGCAAGGAGTCTGGAGGTCTTACCAGAGCAAGTCTGGGAGACCCCCCAAATTTGAAATTCAGCATCTCGGCATGGAGCATTTTGGGGGAATCTGTGTACCCTAGACTGCCTACAGGAAGTCATCCAACAACAAAATTAGCATAAGAGGACCAATCTAAGTAGATTACTGCCACTGGATGAGCCTGGCGATCAGGCCCTCCTCCACACCCTCTACTCAGGACTTTGATTGTTCTCATTATACAAAAAAATGAATACACTAGGCTTTAATCAGCAGGAATGACCAAAGACTGATTCCTACCTAGGACCCACTGAGGGTAGGATCAGTGACTACTTTGGTGTGAACCACATTATAACATATACATACTATGAAAATTCAAGTGAGGAAGGTGACTAAGAACAACAAGTAGGTTTATCCAGTCACTAAGATGACTATTCATACTCTTGTAATGCTCATTACTAGCAATTGGGGAGGTGGGTAGAGAGCTCAAGGAAAAGGGTCAGATAATATTTGCCAAGTCTAAATTGTCTGTTGGGCCATTAGGATGGTGTATGTTCTATCTTTGAGTCATATATATGGCAAAACAAAAAGAAATGAGAGAAACTCATGGAAGCAAAACAATGCAATGAGCCTTGTCACAACCACTTGTATATTGATAGTGTGTATAACCATTTTCAAACCAAATCTTTTTACAATATGAAACATCTCAACTACATTGAATATTTGGAAACGATATACAACTTATTTAAACTATAGTGCTCAATATCCTAAAACAAAAATGGAGTCAGAGCTTACTGACCGGAGCCAGGGTTCGAAACTTTCATATGGCTAAACCCTGACGTTCAAGTCTAATGCTCCAGTAACTCAGCCATCCTCCTGTTGAAATGCTGGTATTACACTGCACCCACTCAATGATTCCCGCCATTTATAGACAAGAATTGAACACAAACTACCTATTACAGACTCCGAGAGAAATTCGTGAATACATTTCATAGAAAATACATAATCAGCGAATACGAACACAGGCAAAACATCGAGATTCATATTTCGGATACGCTAATACGATGGTCCTGGATCTGGATCTGCCCAAGTCCCATTAGGCCATAGTGTCGCTGGCATCGTAAAATCTCCCGTTTGTCCATTAGAGGTAAGCTAGAACTATGATGAACAATATGCTCGTGCCATCAAACACAGAAATTTGACTTACCGCCAACCGGAAGAAGTGTGGGATCCCCACTTGTAGAGCTGCCAATGAATAATTTAGAGCTGTCCCTGAGTACCTCAAAACATCATCCACAAGTAATTCAAAACCATCCCATCCATCTGGGAGCCCGAACCAAGATATGGTTTGATTCACCAGAGGAATACTGGCATTAAAGTTGGTTGAATTTGTCACGAATGCGGGTAATGCTGATCCTAGTGTTGCATCCTGCCTCAGCTGTCATATCCGCCAGTCCGTCAACAACAACATCACTTGGAACTAGATCCTAAAAACAACTCACATCACTTGGGGTCTGTAAAATGGAATCAAACCCAAATGCAGCACCTCCATTCAGGAACATGCCTAAAAGTAATCCCTGGTAGATAGCACTTAACCTGGTCGGCCACGCTGTTCCAGGTAAAAGCGCCATTGGAATGATGTAGTGATGCAACCGCAATTGCAAGCCAGGCAAAAGCGCCAAAATCATAATCACCAACCCGCCACAAATATACCACATTGCATAATACGGCAACCAACCGGTTTTCCGAATGACTCTGACTTGGTTAATGACTAATATAAGAACGATGATGAGAACGATGATGAAAGCGACTAAGCCACCGGGACGTTTGCTGATGTCAGACACGAGGAGGCGCGATATAGGAATCTTATCAATGGTAAGATTGTAGAGGATGCCCACCCAATATCCAGATAAATAGAGTATGCAAGACTCTATCGGTGCCTTGATCGCAAATTCTGGAAGAACGAAACGAAAAGCAACCCGCCAAAATCCGTAAGCAATGAATAGGGACGGAAGAAACGTCTGGAAAGCGACATCTAATTTGGGTGGAGGCCCTGTGGGTTGCGAGAACAATACTACATGCCAGAAGCCAATGCATACCAGTGACCAGAAGAGAACAATAGGTTTTGGTCGGAGGACAAGGAATAAGGCGCAGGTCACGAGGATATTCAAAGCAAGAGCATCATCACGGAGGTCATCGCAGTGAGACAAAGAAGTCGTTGGAAGAAAGCGAAAGGAGGAAGGAAAGACACTCGGGAAACCGATCGACGTAAGCCCGTTTGCCATCATTGGAAGGAAATTCGTGAAATTTCCAGTGAGCTGGAGAGACCCACAACCGCCTGTTGACCGTGAAATCACACCACTGATCATCGACATATTAGAGTAGTCTAGGTGCCAGAGACAACACGTACGCTTGGATGGCAGCAGCGCAGATGAACGAATCTCCCCGATAGGTTTCATTAGTATCTCCACCACCAACAATCAATGGTACAAACGCAATTTGTTCATCCCCTACCGTTCGGGGATTTTGCAAGATGACATTATCGCATTGTGCTGGGCATCGAAAGTCGAAAGGGCTATTATCCTGAAAAGGTCCGCATCCTGCCCCATCCAACCCACAACCGTCTTTGGCAAGCCAATAAGTTGAAGTACAACCAACGAATGAGTCAGCGGGAGTGAAGAAATATTGCGCCCGTGCGAAAAATGCAAAGCCAATGATATAGGCCACGGCAAGAACAGTGAACAGCCAAGGTGTAGAGAAATGGTGGGTGAGCTTGAGTAGAGTAGACTCGAAGGAAAGAGATATATAGTGGTCATGGAGGCGATACTTCCTGTCCAGCAGAGGGTTTGTTGCTATATGGCAGGGTTTACACAGAGGACAAGTATAGTGGGAACAACATACACGGTGGATCCTGCTTTGGCCGGGGTCCTCGCACATACAGCACGACTTGTTTCGCCGACGAATATGCCCATGGATGGCGGGATGCGACCCACTCCGAAGAGCTTGTAAGCATTCTCTGACACATCGTTGACCGTGGCTGCGGCTGGTCGATTTCTGACATCGTTCTCACCTCGCTCGGAGTTGGAGTGAGATGGTCGGAGCTCAGCTTTCGAGTATCACGCTCTCGAAGCAAAAAGGATGTAGGAGATGTCGATGAACTTGCAGGGGATGGCTCCTGCATAGTAATGTTGTGCTCAGAAAGGAAAGGGATCAGTCACAATACTAGTATTGTTCTATTAAACACAGCCATTATCCTACTTTCTCTTCAGAGACGTCCCACTAGGCGACGATCAGCACAGTTCTATCGTGCATAAATCCGGGCTCTCACGATAGTCATAGACGAGTCTAGTTTGCACACTCTCCCCCTTGGGTCCGGTGAAGTCAACATGGCGGGTGTATCTCCTCTCTCCGTTGAGGTTTTCTATACCCCAGGTCTGAAGTCGATCAGTAAATGTCGTTCATGTGGTGCACACCCATTGTCATGCTGACCTGGTTCCCAATCCATGTAGTTCCACTTTTGGGAGTATCACTCTCCGCCCAGGCCTGAACAAGTCCATGCTCATAAGTATCGTCAGTCCAACCCTCTTTCAACCACCCGACGTCCAGCTCATCAGCCCTGACGCGCCTCGACTTGCCAATAACGGGACCAAAGAGATGGTCGTCATTCTCCTTCTCCTTCCAAATCAGAGTTCTGTCCTCTGAGGTTCCTGGAATCCCACCACTGATAGTTTGGTCGATGTCGATTTTTTCTATCTTCTGGTCTCCCTGACCTTGCTCAGGATCGACTCTATAGTGTTTAATGTGGAGAGTAATTGTTCCATAGCGAATGGCCTTGCGTTTGAACCAACCCACGCCTTGTAGGGTGAGAATATTTTCCGTCTCATCCATATTCGTTAGAGATTTGTTCTGAAGGAAGGGTGAGGCCTTCTGGAATTTCAGGGTTGCAAAGGCAACGGCAAACCATAGTGAACTGGCCCGAAATATCGAGAATGGTAAAGTCAGCAGGAACAGACATGATAGTGCAATGTTTAGTTCAATCACACAGATTATGACAGTTTCATCCCAGGTCTAAATAGTGTAATAACCTTCCACACTGCACCCTTACCTGTGTCCCATGCTTTGCCCTGTGCTCCACCAAATTCCACCATTAATCCATCCTTCGACCATTCACACCAGATACTAATAGAACCCGACGACGGCCCAGCCCCGCCCCCTTTCCTGTCCGGCTCTCCCAAAGCCTGCACCAAATCCTTTCCAGTGGACTCCGGCATAACATCTATGCACGGGGGCCTTACAAGCAGCTTCCCGTCGCTATCTTCCAACTGGTAGGTGATTGGCAGCGTAATCGGTGAGACAGGGAATGTCATAAAAGCAAATTCTGATCGCAGTGGCTTGGTCTCGCCACCATCGGTTTTCGGGACATTGTAGATGTCAATGCTATCGAGGATGAGGTCTTCCTGCTGTAAACCATCCAAACGTGATCCAGCCTTGGGTTTATACCCATTCGTTGGTATGAAAAGGAGACTGATGCCGAGAGGGTAGAAATTGAAGTATACGACGTCAGAGTAAGATTTGACATCTGGACTAGAAGCTGTAGTTTCAGCGACCTCCACTAATGAACCGATGTATTGGGAGATAGCAAGTTCCGTTGGTCGGAGTCCCAGTAATCCCTTCATCATTGTGATTATATCCATGTCTGAATAAACAAGCAAAATATATTCTGGAAAGTCATGCCGTAAAAGAAAATGAAGAAAATGTACTGTCGATACACTAGGTGACTGACTACAGTCATCGGTACCACTACCTATGATCAGCCAAAGAGTGCAACAATTACTCTAAGGTCACTGTGATGAAGGAGTGCCAGTTAATGAAGCAGCCCAACATGTGGTATGACAGTACCTAGTAGTTGTTAAAAGATGAAAATGTTCAGCAGGAAACGATTGTTCACAAGAATTAGTTTAGGGCCGGCTTTTTTCTTGTCTGTGGGCTGTCTCTTGATTTACTTTTTGATAGCATAAGTTTACAGATTACAGAGCAGGAGTTATATCTGAGGATAGAACTTTCGTGTCATCGACTTGGATAACGAGTACACCAATGGTCAAGCTGAATCCTACACTCCGACCCGTAGTCGCACGGTAACCCGTTTTGACATTGACATTGATTGGATTGACAGTCTGATCATCATCTCCAGTAATGGCTAAGCGCATTATTCTTAACGACGGTAACGACATCCCATGGTTGGGATTTGGCACAGGTTCCGTCCTATATGACAAGAATGTCACCCAATTGGTTTGCCAGTTAATCGAGGCTGGCGTTACTCATTTTGATGGTGCTCAAGGATATAAAAACGAACACTCACTGGGTGAAGGTATCTCGGTTTCGGGAACGCCACGATCTGTATTGTTCCTCACGACCAAGTTGCACCTCTTATCTGGAGACCAGACGGTCAAAGGTGCTCTCATTGAATCACTGAAGAAACTTGGATTCAGTTATGTCGATCTCTTCCTTATTCACGACCCTACCCCACACCAAAGGGAAGGCCGATTGAAGGAAATCTGGACACAAATGGAGCAGGTGAAAGATGAAGGGCTTGCTAAGTCTATCGGAGTATCCAACTTTAAAGTAAGTGATCTGGAGGAGATCCTCCCAGACGCGAAGATTATCCCTTCAGTGAATCAGGTTGGTAGAGATCATCCTACAACCGAAAACAATCCAATGGTAGATTTCCAGATCGAGTTGCATCCTTATGTTTGGAAGGCTGCACAACCCATCGTTGAATTCGGTGAAAAGCATGGAATCATAACCGCCTCTTATGGCGGTGCGACTCCCCTTGCCCGTGTTCCAAATGGACCACTGAAGGATGTTCTGCCCGTAATTCGAGCTCGACTTGAACATAGGCACGGCACACATTTTACTGAAGGCCAGGTTTTGACAAAGTGGATATTGCAAAAGGGAGCAATAGTGATAACGTGCGTCATCTGCGTATCCGATTAATGGGTGATGGTTGAGGTTTAGAGCAGCACTTCAACGAAGGTGGCCCGGATTAAGGAGTTTTTGGACACAGAGCATGTTCCAGACCTGACCAAAGAGGATATTGAGGCGATTGAAGAGGCAGGATCTAAGCTTCATCAGAGGATTTACATGCGTCATGTATATAAGGATTAGGGATAGGTTACTCTACTTCTTCATGGTTTGATAAGACTCCATCTACGTTTTGCAAGTACATCACATCAACAAAAAAATATGTCAAATCTGAAGGCAAATCAAGTACATCACACTGGAAAAAAATCTTAACAAAACTAACTGGATTTCCATCTACGGTATACCCCTCAGACGATATTCCGAAACATATACAGCGATGAAGTGACACTACAGGATATAAGCATTTTCAATCACACCTGATCCAATTGTCTCTGGCACTCTGGAGTTTTTCTCCACGGCCTCTCACCAAGCCACCATGAACCCGGAAGACTCAAATATAATTTCTCCATCTGCAAGGCCCAGTCCCAATAGGCCACAGGGATTCCTCAGGAACCTCGGCTCCTCACTCCTGTTCGCTCCTTTGAATTTTTTCCACCTGACTGCTATGAAGGGTGTATCTGGTCTGCGCCCAGTAGCACTCCAGCTAGTTCCGGTATTCGTCTGCCTGTTCTTGGCTCCGTTCGCAATTTGTCTGTCTATGTTTGCGGGTTGGATGGTATGGAAAAGTCTTTCGCTCGGTTGGGAAGTTCCACTGTATTTACAGTACGGGTGAGCTATCTGGCTTATAGCTAGCCGCAGGCATCATGGTCCACTGACTCCTGCAGCGAACGTGTCGTACCCTATGCACTGGTCACCATTCCTACAATACAGGCATTCCAACCTTACGACGTTTCCCTCCATATGCGCCTCCCAATCTCTGACTCCAATGTATCCCTTGGGAATTTTATGGCCACTGTTGCGCTGATAACCCCCTCAAATCAGACGCTTGCCATGGCGAGTCGTCCTGTAGGCCTAGACTGCTTCACGCTCGCAATTGTGCTCAACTTTTACAGGGTCTCGTGCTTCCACCAAAATCATCATGGCTGTCTGGAACGCCTAGCACCATTGACCTTGATATGGCCATCATAAGCTCTTTTGTTGCAAAGACGTCAGACGTTCTCGCCTTTGTCGAGATTGGTCGGAGGGATGGCTGGAGATCCCTAGGTGACGGACAAGGACGAGAAGTTAGTGTATTATCTGCGATACTCCGCGGAAAAGAGATACCTCATGGTATTCGGTGCGCACGCATATTTCAATTTATCCACTGACGATGTTTGTGCTGATAAAAAAATCAGTGGACTCGCAATTCGTCATCCGCTTGTTGCATCGACGCTTGCTGCGTGCATCTTCCTTCTTATCCTCTCTCTGGCGATAAGTTTTTGCATGCTCCCCCTTATGTTCTCTACAACTAAAGACAAAGTCAATTACGACCGTCAAACCAAATCTGAACCACCACCATCTCTTTCATCACGCCTGCGAAGCCGTAGTATTCCTTTACGAAAACGAAGGTCCAAAATCACCAGACGGTCTTCTGGAAGCTTGCGGACTGTGGGTTTAATATCTTTACTGCCTCGAGCAGTTCTAGTTTGATGGCCTGATTGAAATTTCATGAAGGTTGTGCCGAAAACCCAGGAGAGCTCTGACGAGGTCCCAGTCGCATTGATGCCTTCCTCTGTGACTGCGACAGACAAATTTGAAGTCGGTGCCCAGGCAATGAGTTCTTCTACAGAGGTTTTGAGGGATGAGCTTAGGAGACGAACTTCGCATCAACATGATGAATCTAATGAAGACCAACGTTGATCCAGTTCTGAGGATCAATTCTCATCCACTGTTAAGTCTCTCTTATATGCTTTCGTTCGCCATGTTTTCCCGAGTACAATACATGCTAAGATGCTAAGAACTATTTATTGATTCCTCCTCTTTTTCCTCCGGCATTCTGCACTCCTTGACCTCCTTTGCTTTCACTTGCACGCTTGGCTCCTGCATTTTTTCCCCTTTGCTCACTTTGCTTTCACTCCCACCCAAGTCCTTGACAAGATGACCAGCTGCATCATCATCCAGCCCCAGGTCTTTGACCAAATCCAACAATTCATCATCTGTCACTTTCAAGCCCTGTAACCCATACCCTCTCAGCTCGTCTCCCAAGTCTTTTTCACCTGCTCGTTTATTCACCGGGATAGATTTCTTGCCCCCAGCACCAGACAGCGGGGACTTAGGAGGTTGCGCAATTATCTTTTCTTTTAAACGGTCTGGAGTCATTTGCAAGGGCATCATTGCTCCTGGAACACCGATGGGCTTTGCTTCCGGAAGCTTGGGCTCAGCCATCAAAGAATCCTCCCTCACGTTCCATGTCTCTGAGAGACGGAAGAATGTATTGAGTTCGTCATATTCCACTGCTTCTTCGCTATCATGAATGCGTAGCGAATTCATGACTTGCTTCAAGAGTGAAAAAGAACATACAAGTCCTGGAAGGTCTATAAATATTTTTGAGTGGCATGGAGGGCAGAGAAGATCATAAACATACCCCTGGGAAAGTCCCGCCTACCAGGATTCCAGGCAGTTGTTGTTTGTCTATAGAGTAGCAAATGAAGCATCGTCTAAAGGTGAGGGCGATTGCTAACCGGCGGGTGCCTTGCGCCTCCAAAGTCTCTTGGCTTCTTCATCTGAAGCAAGGTCGTAAGATGTGAACGGAATCTTCTTCACCTGGAGAATACGAAGAAGATATTCTACTCTCCTAGTCAGCCTCAAAAGCAACCTCTTTCGTACCAGCGCGTTGGCTAAGACGAGAGAACATACCTTGACGCTGGCGTAGGGCGGCTTGTGATGCGATAGTTGTCAGAAAAATTGCTATGGGTGGAGAGGGCATGATTTGGCCAATGTGGTGGGGATATTCAATGAGATGACACCAGTCCCCAAGTAATTCACTCTAACATGATTATTACGAGCATACCTTTCGGGATACAAAGCTCCCACGTTCACTTGTTCCAGAACAAGGACCCGAGCCAAGAGTAGTCGAAAAATCTGTGGTCCTGATATAATAGCTCAATGACTGGAGCTTCCGATGCATCCTGAGATATCTGTCAAGCCAACCCCAAGTCCTTCCCCATATCACTGCTCTTGGTAGACGACTCTTTGGCATAGACTCATCGTCAATCCATCATTAAAATGGAGAAACCAATTTTAGATTTTCACATTAAATATGAAAGCAAAGATTGACCCTTCACAAGATCTGACTTTTTCCCAAAGCTGAAGAAAGGACATTTCCCTTCTCGACTGGGCTTAATCATCTTTTGGGCTATGTCAGTGTCGAGGCCCTGGGACAATATCAGAAACATGGGAATGGCTCATGTTCGGACACTGGACAAAGCTTTGACCAAAGCTCTCATTCTTAAAACTGTGGAAGTCGCAATGCTACTTAAGCTCAGAAGGGAGAGGAAGGTTTGACTTGGAAAGAACTCCACAGCAAAAAGGTGAGAGGTTGGGAACGGAGCGTCCCTGGAGACTGTATCAAAGTACTGGACCGGTCGGAAGGCAGGGTTTTAAAAAGGGTCATTGGTTCTCTAAAGCATAAGGTCATTTCCAACGGAAGAACTTTCTGATTTCGGTGCTTAGTGCTCCCTTGATGTGCTAGGAAAATGCGTCGAGGTAAAGGTTGATCTCCATCTAGGTATGACCAATGAGATCTTAAAGGCGCGTAGTGTATCGGACATGTAACGAGAAGCTTGGGATTGCTGCCAGCTATAACACAAGCACCAAGGCGAGACAATAGTACACGCTTTGGGATTTCTTTCAAACTATACCTTGACGAGACGATTCCTTTCAATCAAACATTTGAACTTTCTTTACTAAAAGTGTCTCCATCAAGCCTGACTTCATCAACTGATCTTCCTCTCTTCTATGTCAGCGCAACCAAAATTAAAGGTTCTTGTGGTATGCCTAGGTAAGCGCTGTACATCATCTATGGTCCTATCCTCGCTGTATTGATGCGCTCTGTTCTTCTCGATTTGTTCTACTGAATTCTACTAAATATCTGGGTGACGTTCAGGCAACATTTGCCGTTCCCCAATGGGAGAAGCGGTTCTTGCAGATATTGCAACGAAGCGCGGACTCGACATCGAAGTGGATAGTGCAGGTGTAGCTGGATACCATGTCGGTGAAGGACCCGATGAACGGTACTTACTTTGGAGCCACTCTTTACCAGAGTTCCACGACTGACGGCAACTTCTCTTCGTGGTTAGTACTATTGATGTATGCAAAGAGGTGCCCTATTTCTCTTGTTTGGATCTCTGAAGTACGTTCCAAACATCATTGGATAAAGCACAGAGTATCCATTGTCTGCGTCGCACGTCAAGTCCGTACTTCCGATTTTACACAATTCACCCACATCCTCGCCTCTGACAAGAACAACCTTCGTGATCTCGAGAGGATCAAACCTCCCAACGCCACGGCAGAAGTCCGATTGTGGGGATCATATCTCGATGACAAACCAATTCTCGATCCGTACTATGGTGGTGCAGTGAGTATCGTTTGTTGTACATCAGTGCAAAGTCTGGTGAAGTGACTCAAAACTCCAGGATGGCTTCGAGAACGTGTTTCAACAAGTGACTCGACTTTCAAATGCTTTCCTTGATGCCATGTTCAACCAGTAGAAGGCATTGACGTAACAGAAGAACAATTCCGTCCCTAAAAACAAGTAAAGCTCATTTGAATATTGATAATAGACTTCAAATTATGGTTAGCTATAGTCATCCAGTCTCTACCTATTCCTAAATCGAAACCAAAAGATTTTTGGTCTTGTACATGATAAATCTGTGGTGTAAGACTTGTTTCGGTGCCTCTCCATTGATAATTCATCGTTACATCATGTGATTCCCTTTCTTGCTTAGTAAGCAAGCTTCACTTTACCAGACTGATCTTATTAATATCTTATTAATATCTTTTGTGTCTTTCACACGTTGTGCACTGATAGATGTCTTGACAGGTACATAGCAGTAATTACGGTTTGGTACCATTCTGAGAGTTGTCTTGACAGTGACATGTCAGTTAATCCATCCTTGCTTCAAAAAAATCATGAAGGAAACACTGGTCATTCTAGCCAAATTGCGGTTGCCAACACAGTAAATGTTGGGAGTGTCGATGAAGTCACAACTTATTAGAAATATCGGACACAATACTCTGCGCTGTATGCTATTGTTGACCAAAATTATTGGTACCCCATCAGTGTTCCAGACGTATCTTGAAAATTGGAGACGACAATCTGCATCTCCATACATAGTTGAATCTCTGAATTTCTGATATTAGACTCGAATTGTATATGTGCGAGATGAGGCGCGATAAGCGAGAAAAAGAGAGGAGATGTTTGCTTCATCTATGATAATGCATTTGGGTGTATCTTTATCAGAGTGGTTTTGATGGAATTTGTCTCGACCCGATGTCTCTCTAATTGGACTTTGCTTACAAGCACAAGCGAAATGATGATGCATGGAGCATGTATTTATCGACATTCTGCTGAGGTTTTTTGTCAATTTCAATCATGAATTATGCACACCCTCAAGATGAGGACATGGCCTTGGATGAGAAGATTATTCTATTAGCTCTCTCCAAATAAGTAAGTACTTGACTAGGCTTATCCACACCTCTGACCTCGACATATACATAGGGCTCTAAGAAGAGTCAGACACTCCGAATATCAGCATGATCTTTGAGGAAATATGCCAGAACATCTACTTTCTACCTTCTTAAACAGGGAGATATATGAGGCCAAAGAAGCCTTGGTATTGACGATCGGGAGGGTGACAGGGGTTTGATAGAGAACTGAGATCGACAGTGTCCATCTGTCCAGTCGGACGGATAATTTCGTCGTCAATACTGACAAGTCCATGAGTCATCGGCCTTGAAATTTGCAACATTGAATTGTCATCCATGATGAGCATCGAGTTGAGATACGATGGAATCAGTAGTGGACGCGGGTGATGGCACTCACTATTCACAGAGTTTGTCGTCGTTGTCGTTATCGAAATCAAACTCGAAGATTCGTGTATTGATGTGACCCTTGATGTTCATGAGTTGCCGGTCTGTTTATGACCAACACTGGACCTACTAAGTGTTTGACTTGTACTATTATTATTAGCCTGGTTACATGGACCACGAGCGCTAAAGTCCGTGGCTTGGCATGGACATTTCAATGACGCAACACACCGGCAGAAGGCAATCTAAATAGTTGCCGGTGACAAAATTTGCTTGCCGAGAATGATTAGGGACAGTGCATTGGATAATGACAATGCCAACTCAATGCTGAAAAAGGGAGCCACTGGCATTTGACGCATGGTCGCACAGCCAAGACAATGACCATACCTGAAGGATGAGTATGCGGTGCCACGTGGCTCACAATACTTGTTGCGTGCCAGCCCTAGACCCAGATATTATTATCGCCACACCACATAAATTGCGTTATCAACAATTCCCCAATGGTGCCTGACGCGGTCATCCATGAGATACTTTTGATTAAGATAAGAAGGGGATTTCTATTCCGATGACGGTATCAACTCCCCACTTCTACGAACGCACAACAAGCTTGTATTTGAATAGGTTTTTTCACACCTCTGCCCTCATCAGGTTCTTCATTCTTCAAACAACCTGTATCATTGACTCATGAACTTGTCAGTCCAGACAGTGCGCTCGGCTAGAAGAGATCAAGGCAGTCGATACTGTTGCAAGTCCTCTCATCAGGACTTTCTCTCTCACCCAATACCCCATCAACCCATCAATTCTCCTCCATTATCGTCGTCGTTGCCCTTGTTTAGAGGGTGATAAGAGTGTAAAAGTTCTGGTATGTGACCCTTTTCTTTGACTGTAAAGATCATGTTGGTATTTTCGATAGTTCTGACGGACACTTGGTGCCACCCCATTATTTTATCCTTCTAGTAGAGTTCTATCTCGATGAGGTCAGAGTTGCGTATAAGCCCAGTCGAATACATGTTTGTAGTGGGTTGGTGGAGGATAAAGTTGATATCACTAGAACAATAGAACCCAACCTTTTCATCCATGTTCTCATTTCAAGGAAGAATTTCTCTGTTTCATGGTCTGACCCTATTAGGACCCTCTGTTGACCGATAATGTTGACGCTCCTCCGGGTGTCTAGCTAGATAGTTGAGTCTTCAAATTTTCTGACGCTATGAGGTGAGATTTGAACCAGCGAAGAGGTTGCCTGAATCTATCCAGAAAATCCAACTAGATATATTTGATAGACGAGGATAAGTTTGCTGTAGGATTTGTATTGGCCAATGTCTACCTACAATCATCGCTTGGCCATTATATGATAGACACAGATGAATTAAGAAGAAGAGAGATCGGCATTAATCTCAAACTCAAATTGAGATGACAGCACCCTTCTCGGTCTCTGCTGATAGCATGTACAAGACGGGGCCAAATTCCTTTTTTTCTTTGTAATTTGTAGGGTACAGTCAAATGGAAAGTATTTTATGTTCTTTCTCGTCTCGACAATGGTCTCGGACGTACGTGCTTACGAATGTGGGTTTCATCGATTGCTGAGCTTTTTGTATTGAAGGTCACGTTGAAATTAAGTAAGACCTCAGTGCTACTGAATGACAAAGGATCTTTTTTTCACAACATCGGAATGAATACACAGATCATCACACGAATCTCGTACATAGTCACTCGCACCACTGATCTGGGGCTTGGTAGAGTGTTATCATCTTGTCTGCATAACTCGTAACAAAAACTATCTGCTTGTGGGTCGGACTAGACGCTGATCAAACCAGCAAGCAAGAAGACACAAGATTAATGTTCAAAAACTGTTCAACAAAAACAGTGATATACATTGTTAGACAGCGATTATAAAATCTTGCTTACCATCACAATTAGTGATGAGTGGGCATAGCAGTCGTAGCCTGATTCCCAAGAGCATCCTCGGCTCTCCAGAGTGACGTCGTTGTCTAAATAGCCCCTAAATCTGCATTGCTCTATCAAACCATGGAAGAAAAAATACCTTGTTTTGAGTGTAAAAGTTGATTCCACTCTTGCCATAGAAACCAATGTCACCGAGCACAGAACCCTTGTTGCCACTCCAAGAAAACATGGGAAGGGGGACAGGTATGGGGATATTGATCCCGATCTGACCCACATTGACGTCTACTTCAAACTTGCGTCCTGTTGCGCCAGATTGGGTAAAGATGGCGGCGCCGTTACCGTAGCGATTACTGTTGATGATTTCAATGGCATCACCCAAATTATCGGCCTCCAATACAACTAAGACGGGACCAAATATCTCTTCCCTATATGACCTTTGTTAAGTTACGCTGAAACAAAAAAAACTGCAGGGTACTGACTTGTAGCATCTCATAGATGTTCCGGCTTTGATAATTGTGGGACCCACAAAATTGCCATCAGGATAATTTGGTACAACCAAGCTCCTTCCATCAAGCAGAATTTCACCGCCTTCCTTCTCAACGGAAGCAACCAAATTGTTAACTCTCTCTTTGGAGTGCGGAGAAATGAGGGGTCCACTGTTTTTTCCCATGATGGTATTTGATCACTGCTATAGATCTAGTGATGTCACGGATAAACTCACAGATCTGCGTCTGGTTCAAAACCACCGTTGACTTTGAGTTTCCGGGCACGCTCGACAAGTTCAGGGAGCCAGTTTCGCGCCTCTCCGACAAGAATCGCTGATGATAGATGGAAATCAATCTCGAGGAAGCATGTCAGGTTGTGGTCGCATACCAACAGAGATGGCCATACAACGCTGACCAGCAGCGCCAAACGCAGCACCAACAATTGAATTCAGAGCAAGATTCTGATTAGCTGTTTTCGTGCCAACATAAACGCAGTAGACGGAATGCCAGGATCCAACATACCATCAGGCATCAGTACAGCGTGGTTCTTTGCTCCCATGTTTGCCTGAAAGAGAATAAATAAGCAGAGGAAGAGTCAGACGTCCTATTTCATACTTGTACTCGCTTGCCATTTTGTGTCCCACTACAGTCGGTGTCAACCTTGGAGAAGATTCACACAGTACAGACCCACCGATTAAAGATGTGCTTTCCAGCACGGTCACCACCTACGAAGCTAATAGCTCGAATAGCAGGATGGTCACAAATAGCGTTTACAGTGGGAACCTGGCCATGTACAATGTTGAGAACGCCATCAGGTAAACCTATTGATGATTTGAGTGAAGGTTTTAAGTCATCCGTGTTGCGCTTACCCGCTCGCTGGCAAAGTTCGGCAATGATCATCGCAGCACCAGGGTCACGTTCGGAAGGCTTGCAAATGAGGGTATTTCCGGTGACTGCGGCCATGGGAATTGTCCAGAGAGGTATCATACTTAAGAGTGCGTGAGCAACTAGCTGAAACCGAGAGTAACCAGGCGTACGCAGGGAAATTGAAAGGGGCAATGCTTGCACAGACTCCAAGGGGAAGCTTCCTGACATAAGTGTCCATGTCCTTGCTCACTGTATCGATTCAGTATCCACACAGATCCGCGAATACAGCATACGAACCTTCAAGTTTGTCGGCGAGAAGTGTGGTTGTGGCTGCAATAGCGGACTCTGCGACCTGGAGACCACGAAGTAAGTCGCCATGAGCGTCTGCAGAGTCATGTCGGTGACCTTTATTGGCACGATCAGGATAAAGATGTACCTGCCAGTGTCTTGCCTTGCTCAAGAACGATGCACCCAGCGATAGCGTCGGCATTGTTGCGTAAGAGATGTTGAAGCCTAGCAAAATTAGCTCTGTTTGCGGGTAGGTTGAGCTCCGGACCCACTCAAGGACGAAGCGCTGGCGGGTAAGTACGCTGGTCCTGCTCCACGAGTTGAAGGCATGCTCTGCAGCGTTGACGGCCTGCTCGAACTCTTCAGCTGTGGTCTGAGGAACCCTTGAGAGCAAGGTTTGAGTTGACTGGGTGGGTATGTCCAGAACTGCGCTGAAGCACCAGCGAATGTAGTGGACATACGGGATCAAAGACGTCGAGCCAAGTGTCTGCTTTGCTCTCGAGGAAGTGACCGCCGATGAAGTTCTTGGTCGTTCCACCGGTCATACTTGTTCCTTTCCATGCGACAGATATACTCTCTGCTACTGGACGTGCAAGTGGGCTGAGAGCAGGACGAGGTGCTGAGGTGGAGAGGTAGCGAGAGGATAGGGAGTGGGGTGGTAGACGATAGAGGAATGGTAAACGGGACGGTAAACGGGACATGGTAGAAAAGCTAAATTGGGTGAGCACGTGGCTGCTAGGGATCTTGTCAGAATTTCTCCTTGACAGCTGCACATGAACGGACACCGTGAGCTCAATGGCATGCACCCCGGTGCACCTCCTTTTTCTCCTGAATATTCCCAAATTTCTGCAACCAATATGGGCTCAAACCAGACACAGTGGCCCAACAACCTTCCAAACCAGTTCATACCCCAGTATCCTCAGCAACAGCAGCTCCAGCAGCACCCTTTCAATCCCGGTTTTATGAACCACATGCAGCAGTTTTCGTCCGCTATAGGCCTCAATCCTCTCTTCCAGCAGCAGATTTTTCAGGATGCCCTCGCCATGTCCCAGCCAGTCGAGGCAGCCGACGAACCCCTTCTAGTACAGGTTCTGCTCAGTGCGAAGAAGAAGCGCGAGAGCTACAAAGATGCTCTCAACGATCTACATGGTGTCAGTCCTGTGTTTTTGAATCACCAGAGGCTGTGTATTGAACATTTTCTCAGAAAAATGGCCACTCCGCCAGTCTGTGGAAAGATTACTATCTAGATCACAAGGACCACATTGATACATGGATCAACATGTGCATCCAGAAAGAGAAGTCTCAGCCACTTGAAAGGGATCTCGGATATGCAAGGGTGAAACCACCCCAACCACGACAACAAATTAAACGTGAATTCTCTCCTGCTCGTCTCCCAGTATCCGCGCCCCCTGCCATCAAAAAGCGAAAACATGCCTCGCCGATTCCTTCTACGTCTGTGTACGCCACTACTTCTGGAAGAAGTACCGTGAATAGCCTGACCGCGCACGAGCCCGTCTTCAATGACCGACTACCCCCACCAAACACCGAGATCAGGATTCCAGATCCACCGTCTCGCTCACCAAGCCCCCCAACAAAGGTTATACCCCAAGGGAGAGGCAACAAGTACACAGAGGAGGACCGGCGGTTCTTCCTCAACTTCATTTCCTGGCGGTTGAAACAGGACCCTTCTCTCACAAGGATTGATCTCTGTAATATGCTTGCCGAGAAGGTGTGTTGCTTTCTGGTCTTCCTTCATATATACTCAAGGGCATTTTAGGCTCCCCATCACACCGCGCAGTCCTGGGCGTCTCATTGGTCAAATCGGCACGATGTGCCAGATAAAATTCTTGCTGCCGCTCGAGGAGAATCTGTGCTCTCAGATGAAGATGAAGATGACGATGATGACGAACCCGAAGTTATACGACCCACAAAGCGCAGACCCCGTTATAAAGAAATCTCAACGGACGAAGATGAAGACGACGACGAAGAAGAGGAAGAAGATACCAAGTCTGAAGGGGCGGATGATGATGGCAAGGCCATCCACCACTATCTGGAGAGTGAAATGGGACAAAAAGGTGACCCATTCACAGACGCAGATTTCTACATGGTGGCAAAACATGCAGCCAAGTTCAGTAGGTGGCTTGACATGACATCCAAGGATCGCTGGGAGCCATTCACCGAGAAAGTAGGCACTGTTGTTCTTGATAACCTAACATTGCCTAACTCAAGTCAAGTTTACACAACGATCGATTAAATCCTGGGCAGAGTATTACCGACGGAATGAAGATAGTCTGTGACTTGCATCATTGTTCTTTTCTTCTTCTGACGTTCATGCTCAGATATTCTTAAACTCCGTAACAGACTCCGAAAAGAAATGCCGCAAGGAGAATTCTCTGACAGCTGTGTGCGGCTAGATCAATAAGCGAGAGATAGACAATTCGAGTCTGGTCACGGGCAACTAGACAGACGGCAGCGACAAAGTGGAATCAACCCTTAAACTGCACCAACGCTCTCGACTCCATATCTTTCACATTTCCTTGACTGGTAAGAAGGAGTAGCCGGGATACACATGATTGTTGATATCTTCTTGGGGACTTGATATGCTCTGCATCTAAGTATCGATATACCTATCTTGTAGTCTACGTCTGCTTTTTTGTTGTTTACATACACCTTCACTTCTGTGATAAGTTATCAAGTAGAGAAAGTAATGATCGGAAGCACGTGCCCCCATTCATGAAGATCGATGGCAGCCTGCAACGACCGGGTCGTTTCAGACACTGATACCCATTATCTCTTGACTTGACAATGGATGAGGAATACGATGTACGTGGTTATTGTAACGGAATTTTGCCTCCAGGCTGATGTCGTACATCAGTTTGTTGTCCTCGGAACCGGCTTGGCTGAATGTATTCTCTCTGGTCTCTTATCCGTTGAGGGCAAGAAGGTCCTTCACATGGATAGGAATGATTATTACGGTGGAGACAGTGCCAGCTTGAACTTGACACAGGCAAGACAATACTTTTCCCTTCTGAAGACTGTACTGATTTTTGACCGCCGCTCTCGAACTCTACCAGTTATATCGCAAGTTCAGGCCTGACCAACCTCCCCCTTCAGACCTCGGCCGTGACAGAGATTATGCAGTTGATCTTGTACCCAAATTTATTATCGCTTCTGGTGAACTCACCAAGATCCTTGTACATACCGACGTGACACGATATCTCGAGTTCAAGCAGATTGCAGGTAGTTTTGTGTATCGTGATGGTAAGATCTCCAAGGTACCTAGTACCGAAATGGAGGCTGTCAAGAGTCCTTTGATGGGGCTTTTCGAGAAACGGAGGGCGAAGAAATTCTTCGAGTTTCTGCAGAACTGGAAGGATGATGATCCTGCTACGCATCAAGGTATATTCCCATCTAGTTCGCATAATATGTTCAATAACTTGGAAGTAGGCATCAATCTTGATAGGGATAGCATGAAGCACGTATACGAGAAATTTGGCCTCGAATCTGGTACTCAGGATTTCATCGGCCATGCTATGGCGCTCTATCTCGATGATGAGTACGCATTTGTTCAATATTTCATTCAATCCCAAACTCCACCTCTTTCTCGCGAACAAAACACTCACGTTTATCTTCCCCTTACAGTTATATCACCAAACCCGCACGACTGACATACGAGCGTATCATCCTCTACACCTCATCTATGGCTCGGTATGGCAAGTCGCCCTACATCTACCCTCTCTACGGTCTGGGCGAACTTCCTCAGTCCTTTGCCCGTCTGAGCGCCATTTATGGTGGCACATATATGCTTGATAAACCCATTGATAAGATACAGATAGACGCTGACGGCAAATTCAGTGGCGTCACATGCGGCAAAGAGACTGTCAAGGCCAAGCATGTGATTGGCGATCCTAGCTACTTTGGTGCTGGTCAGATGGCACAAGGTGGTAAGATCAGGGTTGTCGAGCAGGGTAAAGTTGTCCGAGCGATTTGTTTGCTGAAACATCCTATTCCGGGAACGGAAGATGCAGACAGCGCCCAAATCATCATCCCTCAAAATCAAGTTAACAGACGAAATGGCAAGCCTTCATGCTTTTTTTTGGAGTCTTCTCTAATTTGCTGTGTTATTGTATCACATATATATACAGATATATACGTTGCCATGGTCTCTTCGACGCACAATGTCTGTGCCAAGGACATTTATATCGCCATTGTCAGCACGATTGTTGAAACTGACAAACCAGAAATGGAAATTGCACCTGGTCTTCAGCTCCTTGGCTCTATTTACGACAAGTTGAGCATTCATCATTCTCCCGCGAATTTTCACGGTGTTGACGTCCCAGCTCTTTAGATTCGTTGAGATCAAGCCCTTGTACACTCCCACAGCCGACGGTCGGGCTGATAACATCTTTGTCACTCGCTCTTACGATGCTTCATCCCACTTTGAGACGGTTGTTGAGGATGTACAGGATGTGTGGAGACGCGTCATGGGCAAAGACCTTGTTCTCAAGAAGCGAGAGGTTGAAAACGTCCAGGAATAGAAGCGCGCTCCATTTTCTTCTCTTTCATTTATCATTTGCTCGACTGCATTTTTTGTTCGTTCGTCGTGTACTGATATGCAAAATCTTGCAACAAAAAATTCATACCTACTCGTCTGAAGTTAACTAGAGTGATGAGCTAGGAGCTATAAGTAGTTGTCCTTGAAACTATTTCATGGTTTACTCCCATACGCCAATCCCCACTTTAGGCCTACTTGAGATTCCATTATGCTGTTGTAATTTGAGAATATGAGGTGTTTGAATCAGAGGTGCATCAGAGGTACGGCGACCCCAAAAGACAACCTCGAAGAATTTCATCCGGAAACATTTTCAACCATTTTGTACTGAAATTCAGGACTAGACCATCTACGAGATCATTACTACCATGGTGTATAGTCCAAAGAGAAAAATACAGCTTTCTCGTCTAATTATCGTCGTCCCTTCATGCACTCACCAGTCTTCGTTTCAGAAAAATGCAGTCATATCAAAGTCAGGAACCTGCACATCCTGCTTCGCAGACTTCATCAAACTACCCAAACCAGCTTTTCGCGAGAAGATATCACTCTCCTCCTCCTTGATACCCGGAGCGGTCGGAACGATAGGTAATGCTTTCGTTTTCTGATGAGTACCATTGAGGGTAGGAGATGGAATGTCCATGTCGATTATGATAGATGAACGACGGCGACGACTGGGATGGTCCAGCTTGTCCCATGCTCTTCCTGAAGGCTCAGGGGACTCTCGTGTATTTTCTCGAATGTAAGGCATGGAAGGTCGCTCGAAGGACCATGAGCGAACAAGGTCAAGAGCGAGTACGTGACAACCTCCAAGTGGACATTTTAAGCTCTTATGAGAACTGACATGAAATGATCACACACACACCCATTCTGCAGAACACACGGGCCATTTGCAAAACAAAGTTGAATTCTGAGCGGCCCGAGATCTCACAAGTACCCTGAACAGCTTGCAACGTCTTTGATCGTAATTGGGAGAAAAGAAGGGCAAGACTCGGGTCATCATAATGTGGTTCTCCGATCTCCTCCACCATGATACCAAATGCTGCGGCTATATCCGGCAGTGGCGTCTGGAATCTTGGTCAAAACAAGTTTATTCCCTCGAAGGTAATGGTATGCATACCAAAAGAATCCGGACCGCCAAATCTCTGCGATGCAATAACCAAAACGCCCACGAGCCAAGCCACCTATTTCCAGTCTCGAACGCGATAGGTAAAGCGGAACACTTCAGTATACTTTGAAAAATCGGCCCTTCATTAGTCTGTTCTACGACTCTTGCCAAGGCAATAGCCAACTGGAAATCGCCCAGTTGTCGAACGCAAACATTGACAGCATCCTTGAGCGATTTACCAAGTAAGAAGAAAGCAGCAGCATATCCTGGCAAAAAGCGAGTCAATGAACGTCTTCTTTCATGGTCGAAATCAATTCGTACCGAAACGTTGTTTACCCAAAAGCGCATAGGCATTCTTCAACGCTGCTGTCTTCCACTTTGCCTGATTGAAATCATTTGCCAAAAATTTGAGCATCGTAGCTTGTTCTCGATGCCATACTGCTTGTCTCCAAAGCCCATGCACGAGCTTATGTTTCCCTAAAGCGAAGTAGAATAAGGAGCACGCTGTAGGATCCCGATTCTCCCCAGCCATGTATTCATTCCTCGCAATGACTTCCATATGGGTTTTCTACAAAAAATCGCAACGTCAGATCGCCCTTGAATGCAGAATAAGCTAAACACGTACCAGGGACTCAATAGAATTCAACCAAAGAGGTATTCCGAGTGCTCTCGTATCTGCCCACGTCATTTTCCCCCCACATGCACTCACACATGCACCAACCAGCAATTCTTGGCTCTCACTATGAAACGCCCAAACGATATCTCTATACCTCAGCCTCTCCCGGAATCCTGTCGATCGAGAAATCGTTTTCCCCTCAGACAACGTGGGGTGAGTTGGTATTGAAACGGAATTTTCAGGCGAAGTTATGCGTTGGTTTAGGATATAAAAGGAACGCATAGAAATGAGGTAACGTAGGCCATTGGAGTCTAGTGCACGGCGTTGTTCGTCAATCTGAGGTTATCAGAGTCAGATAAGAGTGATAGGGAGGGGGAAGCCTACCTCGAGAGTTGCTTGAATCAAGACGAGTAGATGAGCATGTTCATTCCGTGTGAGATGCGGTAAAGGGTTGATTTCTAGTACTTCTAGTAAGCTTTCGACTAGTGACCTAGAAAAATAAGGTTTCTCTGCAGATCTATTGGATCAAGGTCAGTTCAATACCAAAAATGTTTATAGCAACTCACCCATCTGGAGAGTTGTTCGTAAACAGATACAAATTTTCCCTTGGTACTACAAGCGTTGAAGCTCTCGATTCGGACTCATTTTCCAAAAACCTTTCCACCGGTAGCGGTTCCCAGATGTGACCCTCTCTCCTTTTTGCATCACTACCATCCTCCTTTCGCATGCCAACGGATTTTGCAAGATTCACAACAATATCCTTTACCAATTCAACTTTGCCTGGTCGTTCAAATCATGAGTATCAACATTTGCAAATCGATCGGCTTCGGAACTTACCCCACAGGAGGCACTGTAATAACATTTGTGGATGATAATCATCCAATGGCCCATTCTGTCTTGCCACATACTCAAAAAGACTCTCATCATCCTTTTCGCTCTGTTTGTCTTCCGTCTTGACGCATCTTCGACCTAAAAATTTTGGTTCTCCGTACATTGTCATTTGATTCCCTGAACCAACGAGGAAAGAACCATGTGAAAGCCATATCGAGTCGCTTATCGTGTATGGCGTGAGTCTGGGATTAGAAAATTGCTCAGTAGAATAGGTGAGTGATAGGATGCAGTAGAGTCGCACCCAGATATGTCAATACGGTGACATAAGGTCCATCCGGGACCTTCGTCAAAATAAGTCATACGTTGTTGACATAATAGTTCAATATGTCGAGCGAATCCGACTGCAAGAATTGATTGCATATCAGGCGTCGAATTCCAGTCGAGGTCGAGAATCGGTTCACTTTATGCATCGTTATTTGATTGTCAGTAGTGAGATCATACATACTCAAAAACACCACAATATTCCAACCCAGATGCAAACTCTGATTCCATTGAATCCCAAATTGTCAGCTCATGACCCTCGGATGAAGGTACGACTAAGGAAAACTTTCAGGTCAAATCTCCGAAGAGTTGGGGAAGTACGAATGAAAACAGACCCAGAGCAGTTTTCTTGGCAGAACTGCACCTCGCGCGATTAAACCCTCTTCTCTCCGTCCTCACTCGTCCCGTGCACCTCCACCCACCACCAGCAACATTACTCCCATCCGCCTCACCGGTTACTGAAGATGGAACCCAAAATCTCAACTCTCCGAACTCGGAAACACTTAGTAGCACATCATGTTCTTCCCATGTTCCTCTTCCATTCCGCCTATTCTTACTCAATCTCGACCTTGAGTGTGAGTGTGGTAATGATGGTGGAAAAGAGGGAACATCATGATGATCCCAACTCCAACCCCATGCCATCGGATCGACGGGAATAATTTTTTTTATAGGATCAAGGTGAGGGGAGAGTGCGCCACTCGATTTGCGCAAGGAGTCGGTTGAATCGGGCGATTTTGATGTCCTAAACTTTGAAGTTGAAACAGAACTCGTTTCACTTCCGGTTCCGCTCTGAGATCCGTTGGTAGGCGTGTTTAATGGCCATTCAGGTAACCTCACACAAGATTCTAATACCAATTTCGCAGTGCGTTTTTCTATTCGAATGTGTATGACGCAAAAGTCGGGTGTGATACCACATATGGACTCGTCTATATATTCTTCTGCAGTCGAAACTTGTTGAGAGGCGTAGGTTGTAGGTGTAGGATAAGCAAACAATAATTCAAGTTTCGGTACGCTGAGTGTATTCATTTTTTTACTTGTAAGTTGATGATGGTAGTCGTGCTGTGTATGATCATGGAAAGTGAGAAGAAGTGTAGTTGAGGAATATGTTATGTATGAATATCCTGTTTCAAATTCATCAACAATGGCTGTGGAGAAGTGCGTTTCAAGTTACCACGATTGAGCACAACTACGAAATCTGTGTCCTCAAAATCACTAGCATGCACCAGTCTCCCTCTTCCCTCTGCATTCATCACTATCTCATCTGTCTCAAGAAATCGCCAAATCTCCCCAATACGTCCGGAACGTATGACTCCCACCGCATGTCCTTCTGAAGTCCTGACGAACCGGACAATTTCACAGTCTCCGTATTTGACTCTGTTTGAACCTTGGGCTATCAACTCTAAACCTGTTGCACCGATACCGGAGGAAGCAGTGCCAACGTGGTATGTTCTATTCCTGTTGAATTGCCCTGCGGACGAGTTTGATCTTGTAGTTGAATTTATGCTAGCACTAGTTCTCGGTCTCTTGATACTAGTGAATTTCGGCGATTTGGGTGACAGAGCAGGTGAAGCAGCAGGAGAACCGAAAAATTCAATGGGAGATAGAGTGTATGTACGCAATGGGTTTGGCGAGGTGATGAGGGTGAGTTTTGTTGGATCAAGGGCATTTGGAAGGATGTGGAGATGACATGGAAGATTCATTTTTGTATGAAGGCCTTGGTGAGAGAGGCATCGGAGAGTGTATTGTTGAAGAAGAGTTGGAGGTCTCCTGTCTATGTTCTGGGAACGTCCGTTGATATGTTTTCGAATGGGTAAGCCGAAATACTTACGGCAAGAGAACTTGGAATAATAGATCCATCATCCAAGACGCGCAAAAACAAATCCCATCCCTCATTTACGATATCTCTAAGAACTCGAATTCGAACATCGTCGTCTCCGGTATAGGTTTTCAAGAGATGTTCGAGGGTGATATCAATCACCTCGCGGTCGAGCCAGAAGACGTTTGATGTAGATTGACATGGCATGACAGAAGTGGAGGAAAGGAGAGAAGAGGAGAGATCAAGAGAAGCGTGAAGCTGGAGGGTGTGCGGAGAGTCAAGGACAGGAAGAAAGACACGGAGCGTTGAGTCAACGGTGATGGTGTACAGTACGAGGTCGTCTCTAGTATTCGTCAGATATGTTGCAATGAGAAGATGATGGACTTGCCTACTAGATGCTCGAGGATGTCTCCAGGATAAATTTATTATTGGACGAGGGTGCCTGATAGCTTGAGTTTGGCGGCCAGAGGCAGTAGAATATATCCTGACAATGTTCCTGTTCTGTGATATTGAATCAGACGAAGGATGTAGAAGCAACACAGCCGCATACTTTGGGTACAGCTGCAATATGCATGAGCGACGGTGCAAAGATCACGAGAAAAGGGGCAGGACATCTTATATAGCGTTAGAAACAAACAGTATAGAAAGAGGATGTGTACTTGGTATTCCATTTCCTAGACCATGTCGGAAGATCGTTTTCAAGGACGGAGGTATAGACCGCAAGTTCATTCTGTGTTCCGATAGCCAACAAACCTTGAAATGTGGGTGATCAGATCGAGCATTGGTAACGAAAAGTGTGAATACCGGATTTGCTATCGAGGGTGGTAATCAGCTGCGTTTGAGGCAGAATCAAAGTGGAGTGGATGCGCCATGTGTCGTGCTTAATGCCGGAGAGACACCACGCAACTATACGGAAGCCAAGTGCGACGACAACCTGAACCGATAAATGATATATGTATTTGACTAATAATTTATGTGCGCACCAGCCTAAAACCAGGATCAACAGAGATGCAAGAGAGAGTTGTTTGGGTATTTCTGCAGCCTGGAAATGCCTCCCAAAAGGCAAGGACACGGAGAAGGGAAAGGTCATGGGCACGAAGGATGACGGCGGTGTCTGCGGAGGCGTAGAGCTGGGAAAATTAGGAGATTGAGGAAGACAGTGCCCAAAAAACATACCAGTAGGACCTCGCGAGGCAGGGGTAGGAAGACAAGCGAGGAGTGGGGATCCGGGACGAGTGAGGCCGCGAGACCAAGCATGGTGGAGCTAAAAAGTTGAAAAGTGACGATGGAAAGGAGATGATAGAAGTGGAATTACCGACTGCGGAGAGGATGTCGAACGACTTTGGGATGCTTCGAGAAGTGCTCAGGATGAAGCTATCTTTGGAGAAACAACATAGGGATGCTGTCTTGGTCGAAGACAAGCACGTGCTCATCGCCTTTGTTGTCCACGTGCTGGCACGTGTCCTGCACCAGTCTAACCACCCATTCCCATATTGCTCCGGTCAATGCGTCTTGTCTTCGCCCTTGTCCTGGCAGCACACTTGTCCATCACTCTACAGTCAACAACGCTCACAGACGTTCTAAGTCGTGACAAGGACTTCGAGAGCATCCTTGCTCTCTTTCAGCACGCACGCCTCATCCCCACCCTCAACAGTCTCAATGGTTCTACCCTTTTTGCCCCCACAAATGACGCCATCGACCGGCACAAGCAATCCTTTCCTCTATGGTCGTCTGTCCTTGAAAATGATGGCTTTGCCATCACCGACAACGTTCGAGAGCAACTCCGCCAGCAGCTTTTCTACCATCTTTTGAACTATTCCATCGCCGATCACCATGACACTCTGCAGACGTTACAGACACTGCTCTATCCTCACAAGCCACCTGACCCTCTTACTCATGACTCTCCTCCATATCCACCGTGGATGCCCATCCCTTCCGGCACTCTAGGCAAAGACTCCCAGCGGCTGCGGGCTGTACTTACCCACAAGAAAGATGCGGGAAAAATTGGAGTCGATGCATTCCAGAATGGTGGTACTCATATCGTCAAGGGCATGATAAATGCCGGCAATGGTATCATATTCGGTATCGACGATGTACTAGAACCCCCTCCAGACCTTGGTGCGCAATCCATCTATATGTCTCCAACCCTTACTAATACGCCCAACAGCTAGTGTCATAATGGCGCAACAGTCCTTGTCCTATTTTCGCCGAATTCTCACATCAGAATCCGCTCAATTTCTCAATTCCACCTCTGGATTGACTCTCTTCCTCCCCATCGACGAGGCATGGGACAAGATCAATCCATACGAGAAGGTCTATCTCGAGAGTGGTTATGCTTCTGATGATGTGGAGCGTATTGTCAACATGCATGCTGTCGTTGCGGAAGGTGTCAAATGGTCTGACTCCTTTGTCGGAAGCCTTAACCGTAATAATATCTTTTTTCCCTTGACATCATCGAGCCACTGATTTCTCTCTTAGTTACAACTTTGGATGGCACAATTGTCGAAATTGCCACTTCTCAAGGTAATACAACAGTATCAACCGGAAAATTGATTCATCAAGACATCTACGCTGCCAACGGTGTGTTACACCTTGTTTCCTCCCTCCTAATACCAGAAGGCACACTTGAAATTACCCCTGAGAAGTACCTTCTCGCGTTCAACTGCACTACTTTTGTTTCGTTACTGCATTCTGTGAACTTCACAGACATAATACATGATACGAAGACTAAGTATACCATCCTTGCACCCAATGATGACGTATTTTCCATCTTTGGCAATGACCCTCTTCCAGAGAAAGGAACCTCAGAACTTCGAAAGGTGCTCCAATATCATTTCATTCCGGGTCATTGGCCAGCAAAGAAGCTGCATGATCGTATGCTGCTAGAGACCGAGCTGAAGGAAGAAGGTCTCAATGGAGGCCGGCAAGTTCTTGCCGTTGATGTAAGTGGGGATGATGGCAAAGACATTGATGTGAGTATTGGTTTTGACGGCGCGAATGTTATCGGCGATCCCAGTAAGCTCCCTGACCTTCCTTCATCACCTATTTGACTTTGCTTTTAGTTGAAGTGAATAACGTCTTGATATATTTCATCTCTCGACCATTGATACCACCATCTGATCCTCTATCTACTGCCCTTCCGAACCTTGACCTCTCCACCTTCCTCGCTGCCGTCTTGTCCTCCAGCCAGTCCGAGGTTCTCAAGACAACACCACGTACATCTCTCCTACTTCCGCTCAATTCCGCGTTCAAACGCCTCGGTCTTCTCGTTAGCGCCCACCTTCTCAGCCCTGCAGCTAAACTTGACCTTGAAAAAGTTCTCCTCCACCATACACTTTCTGATATCGCTTATGCCGGAGCTTTCAGCTCCGGTTCCCAGTTCACCTATTCCACTCTTGAAAGTAGCGACATCAAGATTGAGCACAAATCAAACGATTCTATCTTCATAAGTCCAAGTGGCGGTTGGCCAGGAATGAAGTCCCTTCTTATTCCAAGTAATACGCTCACAAAGACGGGTGTTATACACGAGTTGACGGACATCCTCATACCCCGTTCAGTTGAAATCACTATTGGTAAATTGGCAAAAGCGGCGAAAGGGAACACGATGATAAGTTTGGTCAATCGTGCTGGTTTTGACTGGGTCTTGAATGGTACCGCGCCACCAGACGATTCCCCATGGAGTGATGTGTTTAGTTCAATCAGATGGACACTCTTATGTCCGAGTGACGATGCGTTCAAACATGTCAACTTGACAGAATTACTTGAAAATTCCGAGACATTGAAGAATATTGTCATGCAGCATCTAATTCCTTCACCATTTCCCGATCTCCGGGTTGCAACCACCTTCAAACATCTTAATAATATGGACAGTGATAGTGAGGGATCTGGCGGCGGAGGGAAGAAACCCCGGAACGTTGATCCAGACGATGTGATAAATAACAGTAAACCATTGCCGATGGAAGACAGTGCTACGTATTCAACCCTTCGTACGACCAATTCTTTCTATGGCGATATCGTCTTTCGGGCAGCAGGGACAGGTGAAGATGGGGAATTTATAGTCGGGATCAAAGATGCGAGGGGCACGAATGGGGACGCAGATTGGGCAACTGTGGTCAGCTGGGGACGTGCAACAAAATCTGGCGTATCCAGCTCCCTCTTTATACCACCACTATCTTTGTCCAATTCTCAACACCCTCTCGCCTCTTCCCTCCCAGACCAAAAGCAATTTGCACCGACTGCGGCAGGGGGTGTTATCCTGATCGATAGATTGATATGGCCGTACGAACCGCCCTGGTGGGTTGTATATGGTGCACCCGCCCTTGTTGGTGTAATGGGTGTCATTGCGATTTGTGGGCTCTTTTATGGAGTTCGTCTTGTCTGGAAATGGGACACGAGGGAGGCGACGTATGAGCCTGTTGGCGGATTTGGAAGGGAAGATGATGAAGATTGATTGGTGATCCTGTTTTCTCTTTTCCAGACTGAATTACTTTGTAGCTTTTACCCTATGTAATATGTCATTCAATATGTTGGTTTTCCCTCTGTATTAATTCTTCATGGCTAATTATATCTGAGATTTGTCTAGAAAAATAAATTGGACACACTTTTTATTAGATATCATCTGATAGTAAGAGTTTGGATGTTGCTGTGAAACGAAATACCAGAATTTTGATCCTAAGGAGGATCCACGTGAAATCGAGTTTAATTCACCTCCGAGATAGAGCCCTGTGGCATATACCTGGCACCGCATCCGCTCTTCCAGTTCTCCAAAGGCCCACTGTTACATTCTTGCTAGAATCTCTTGTCATTCTAAACTTCCTTATCGCAATGGTCAGGCTCTGACCCCTTTGCCACGTAGGACTGGATTTGATCATTTTTAGGGAAAAGAAAGGCAGCAGCAGCAGAAGATTTCGGCAGTAAACAACATTAAGGCATTTATCGCTGGCGGATTTGGTGGTGTTGCCGCTGTATTGGTCGGTAAGTGTTTTGACAATCGTGAACCTTCCTTGACATCTTCTTTTCTCTTGCAATAATGCCACCCAGTTGAACTGATGGTTTATCAGGACATCCATTTGACCTCACCAAGACTAGACTCCAAACTGCCACCCCTGGTGCATACACTGGCGCTATCGATGTCGTGAAGAAAACTCTGGCAAAAGATGGTATTTCCGGGTGAGCAGCTTTGGTCCTGCTTCTGAGCATGATGCTCAGTGAGAATCTGATAGTATGTACCGTGGAATGGTACCCCCTTTGCTGGGCGTTACACCTATCTTTGCTGTATCCTTCTGGGTACGTCTCATTGTCTTACCATGGCCACACTGGCAGATAATGCCACCTTTTTTGGTATTGATGATAGGCTTACGATGCATCCAAACAACTGATTTATGCACTCACACCCAACCGGATGAATCAATCACTATCAACAACTGAGCTCGCAACGGCAGGTTTCCTTTCCGCTGTTCCAACGACCTTGGTTACCGCGCCAGTGGAACGTGCAAAAGTGCTTCTCCAAGTGCAGGGTCAAGGGGGTGCAGAGGTGAAATACAAGGGTGTCACTGATGTTCTCAAGCATCTTTATAAAGAAGGTGGGATCCGGAGTATCTACCGTGGCACAGGCGCCACATTAGCTCGTGATGGACCCGGAAGCGCTGCGTGCGTCCATGTTGAATTCTGTGTTCACCAAGAGTTCATGTCATGGGTCACTCAGATACTTTGCTGCTTATGAAGTAACGAAGAAATTACTCACGCCAACTGGCTCGTCTCCGGCTGACCTTCATCTCGGTGCCATCATCCTTGCTGGTGGTACAGCTGGTGTTGCTATGTGGGCCATTGCAATCCCTCCTGATGTGCGTTTCTTCTATATGGAATGAAAGCTAAAGCATTTGATCTTGCTATGATACTGACTTTTGGTCCTGGCTCATCTCCTTACAGGTCCTTAAATCACGCCTCCAGTCCGCTCCTACAGGAACTTATTCGGGCATCATGGATTGTGCACGTAAAACCATTGCCGTGGACGGCATTTATGCTCTCTGGAAGGGCTTTGGACCGGCAATGGCTCGCGCTTTCCCTGCCAATGCAGCTACCTTCGTAAGTCTCATTCTCAGTTTTGTTCACCGTTCATTTCTTAAACACCGTCATTACATTTTTGCATGTTACTTTGAATTTATGACTTGTTCTATCGTTATTTGTTGCTGACTATCGACTTTAAAGCTCGGCGTTGAGGCCTCGCGAAGAGTTTTGGATGGCCTTTTCTAATATCTATATTATTTTGGAACCCATCGCAATAGTGGTGACGGGGTCGTCCAGTCCTTCCAACTCCTATAATCTTTTGATAGAACACCAAGAAACCCCGTGTTTACTGTTGAAACATTACTTGGGTTTCATCAGGATGGTATGAGAGCATCAACGAAATCATTTGGTCCGACAAGAGTTCTAGGTACAATAGACAGTCAACTATATAACTGGTGCAGATGAGGAAGAGTACAGGCGTAATAGGTAAATGATACCTCAACCACCGCCAGGTAAATTTTCTAGGTCAAAATGACCACCCTGAAATCGTCAAAAAAAGCAAGAATCAAGTGGCGGAAGACAACTGAGCCTGCCAACCTCTAGGGCAAACGTTTTCCTGAGCCTGGCTATCTCCAACTCGATGGGATCTTCGTGACAACATTCATCCATCTTTCAAGCCTTCCCTTCTCCCGCTCCTCGATATATGACAGTCCGACACTGCCACGACGGCCTTGCTCAATCTTCAATCTTTTCTCTGCATCGCACCAAAATAAAACCCATGGTCCCAACCTCACATGACCCGAACTTCGCTCAAAGTACCACTTATTCACAGGATTATTAGAACGACTCCGCCAAACTAAATCCCGTCCCTCTCCGACACCTTCACGTCCACCATTAGGATTAGCTGAGAACGGATGTCCCAATCCATAGGTCTCATCGTGCAAGGCAACCCATAAAAAATCGACGGTCCCATCACCTTGATGACTTGGTAAAACAGCAAATTTATCCAGGTAGGATATAGGCATATCAGGGGACAGAGGATTTGGCTCGTCAGTCACAATTGCAGCACCTGCATAATCACCAGCGACGATAACACAATCGAGTATCTCATTCAAACGTTTATAGAAAGCTTCTTCGTCTAATTCCCGGTTGAATGACTGCTCGAGAAGGTAATTAAGCTTAACTTTATCAATGTCGGCAGTGGATCGGAGAACTTGGATTGGCAAGCCTTTGCGAAGAAGCGTAGGAGTATGTGAAGTAAGTTTGCGATTCCCCTGAAGGAGAGCATGAGGGAGACTAGAGCTGAAAGCGGGTTTATTTGTGATAAGGTTGCCAATAAGAGCACTAGGGGACTTATGAGATACCATGATAGCTGAAGAAGTCGGCGGCATATAACTGAGGCAGGCCCGCGCCAGCGCGAGGTTAGAAAGGGCCGTTGGGTTAGTATAACGCCACTTGTCCTCAAATGTCTCGAGAATGTGATCGAATTCAGACGTGAGGTTTATCAATAGATGAGGATATCCAGAGCGAGCATATGAAGGGACGCCTCCTTCCCTGTTGATGATCATTAGACGAAGGGGAGTGAGGTCAACTTCTTCAGAGAAGTCAGAGAGACCATCTTCCGTGTCTTCTCGTGATTTGACCAGAGCAGCTATTTCTACCATGCCACGTGCGAGTCCAGCAATTACGTCGTTGGCGTCAACACGAACTGAACGCAGGAAGGAGTCGAGAGCGAAAGGGGCAATAACAGGAATTTCACCGGAGCGGAGGGCGGAACGGATGGGAGTGAGATCGCTCGAGTTGGTGTGGGTTTCGGGCGGGATGAAGTCGTTGGAATTTTCTTCCTCCCCAGGCTTGGGTCCAAGCCTCACGACAGCACCAACCACGGGCCTGGCTCGAGCACCTTGTTTTTCAAGGCTGCTGACCACACGCATAATTTCCTCAACGATGGCAACACGCTCATCTTGTTCTCCACGTGGATGGTTATCGTTATCAACGACAATGACACTGACGAGACCAAGCTTTTCAAGGTAGACGAGACCTCGACTGATGCTATCCAATTGGACATCGGTAAATGGACCCTGAACTTTGACGAGTGCAGTTCTTTGAATAACGGGATTTAAGATCGATGAAATGATCGGACTTGGTTTAGGATGATCAAGATTTGTGTTTGATGTTGATTTAATAGCTGATTCGATACGTTCTGGAGGCGGGGGTATGACGATTTTGTCTGAAGCGGGGACAGATGCCGAATGCTTAGGAGATGGAGGAAACAGTTTCTGTTGGGGACGAAGTCCTCCAAAGGATTGAACGTAGGACCTCGTGTCTCGAGACGACGGATTCGCACGGAGGATCGACAGGATAAAGTCCTGGAAGTGTAGCAGCGATGAGCTGCCAGTCAAGTCGGACAGGATCAGCCGCTCACGTTCTCAGAGGGTGGTGGTTCATCGCCCTCTGGTGGCGTAGCTGATGGGGATTGCCTTAGACTGCGTATTGTCTGTAAATGGCTGTATGAGGAATACGATGAGTGTAAGAGCAGAGAACACTGACAGCATACGCTGAGCGCTGTGCACTGAGAGATGTGGAAGCAGCAACACTACAACTACGGAAGCGGGGAATCATAGAAGCCAGGAGTATAGACGGAGGAGTTATAAATGAGTTATAAATGTGATTGGAAAAGTAGATTATCTGATAAGATTTCATTAGCCCTGTGCCCGCTTCTCAGACGAAATATACGCGATTGGCCATACTTTCGCTTCTGGTATGCAATCTCTCGGATCACTCTGGCTATTCCAAACCCGCAGCTAGCGCAAAAAATGCTATTGGTCCAAGGCTACGACATCTCCGACACGTTCGACATGAAACATTGTCTACAGGGGCTCTTCCTACTGCGAAAGTAACATCCCTTCTACGTCTACAGCTCAAATATCAAATAATTCTTTCTCTCTCTCTGAATTGGGTGTATCAATATTGAGGAATATCAAGAGAACCATTACGCTCACATCTGCTAGTACAATATGATCTGCTGTACACATCAAATACTTGTGGGCAGGTGAAGCCTCGACAGGAAGGGTCCCGCTAAAGCACCGAAACGGCAGCGACGTTTCGACATCCTCTGTCCAGATATAATCTTGCTTTCTCAATAATTCACTTTGCAGGATACACTTGTAATTGGCCCTAGGTTCACTGTCCTTTCCTCGAAGTGCTAGCTGATTGAAATCATATACTTGTGCAACAATGTGACCAACTCTACCTCTTTCACCTGCAGGACGGGACACTACAGTTCTTATAAATCGAGACCCAAAGGTGCAGCACGCCCAGACAGGAGGAGGCAAGGCACTTGTCCGAAGTAGACGCGTGCTTGTCGGTGCCCACTCCGACCATTGCATTTCTTGCCTGGACGAGATGTTGACTCGACCAAGACACTTTTTCAACGTTGATAAAGGTATAAAGTGGTAAAAGGCTAGCATTTCTCCATCTGCCCTAAAAGCGTGCACACTCAAAGTGAATACCCTGTTTTCCTTTGCCACAAAAAAGGGTGCTCTATCATCGTTAGGCTCCCATCCAGGTGCAGGATCAGAAGAGAGTTCAAAGGTATCGTAGAAGGCGCCGTTTGCACGAGTGGGATAACAGAGCTTGATAGCATTTCGTACCTCATCTAAAGGCTTATGTGTTGCTCCCTCCGCTTTGAAATCAATCAGCATTAGATAGATTTCTGACTCCTCATTGCCGTCGCTCAACAGACCGAGATAGCGTTCAGCGAGAACAACATGTCTGTCGGATATGAATGCGAACGATTCAGTGTCTGGAGTCAATATATCCTGAAGTGATACATCCGTAAGCGCCGGATTCAGCTGATTCAGATAGGATATCACCGCATTCACCAGTTCAAGTCTACCTTCCTTCCAGTTCCATATAAAGAGAGAAGTAGTCTCATCCTCGGTTAATTCATCTACCGCTCGGTTAAGGACCCATAAACCAATATAATCTTGCATTATTTTGATAGAGTAATGCCAGTCAGAACCAATAATGCTTTGATCATGATGAATAACCTCATGACGTGCGAGTGGGTGTTTCTCAGCCTTCTTCAGAGTTCGAAGATGAAGTGACAGCATTGGGAAGGCAGGTGTTGGCGATGTTATCCAGACCAGAAGATCCTGACCTGGATCCATGCCAAAATCGCCAACACTTGGAATATCTGGGCTGATCTTCCAATCCTCTTGCTGAATATGATGGAAAGTTGATGGTAGTTCCGTGAAGTGAAAGTGACCGGCCGGATCGGCTTGCGCCAGGACACCACCGTAGAGATCCCAAATATTTCCCGCTTGCATTGGAATGACAATTGGCTCCTCTAAGTCATTCGACCCCTCAAGCCTCTCCCAACCAGACTGATGTTGACTTAGACGCTTCAGGCTGTCTGCAACTGGCCAGTTATTATTTGGATTCATCTCCATCCCATTGATCTCAAGCTCTATTGTATACTGGATGATCTTGGCATGTTCGATACGCTCTTTGAGTTTTTTGCAGACCTGCGATATCAATGGACACAGCAAAATATGAATATAAATAGTTATACTTGTTTGCACTTCAACAGCATCCTTAGGTCAAGGTTACAGAGAATACGATCTATGAGTTCCAAAGGTATGGAAAGTAGACGCGAGGAAAGCGTCTGCATGACGGGGTTGCTCGGACAAGATGTTCTGGAAAGAAAGGCTTTGATATTGCATTACTCGATCTATCACCGTCTCCAGTAAGATCCCACCACCTTGTGCTTCTTTCATCGGTATGCTCAAAAGGAACAAGGCTATATGGTACTTCAGCCATGTGACTCGCCACAAGCGGCTGACTTTTATCACCTCACATAAATATTCACCCACAGTTACTTTGATAACCATCTTATGCTATGTCAGCCAAAGACAGGAAAACGTTCTCGACACATGTAGGACTTCTGTTGATGTCATACTCATTGACTCATGTTTGTTAGCTTTACCCAAAGGATATCGTACAGTGCACCTTTCCAAATATTCTTGGTGTCATACAAGTATACTGTCAAACATTTCCTCACAAATATCTCGGAGCTAATTTTGAATACAGAGTTGCTGGTGGGATGACTATGGCTCGACTTCTCCTCACCCACTCGAAGAAGGGGAATTCTTGGTATCATTCTTTGTCGGGCGTACAATATCCGAGATCAAGTCAGCGTCAGAGCTGCGAATGGTGGATAGGAGTTTTCGAATAGGAGATATATGCCAACGTGCCGGGTCTGATGATCCACAGCCAGGCACCGTAATTGACGCGCGTGTCAAAGCTCACTCGGCTCATGCTATCAGTGGGAAAGAGATTTTTGGCTGGCTGACCATGAGCTCCCGTGTCAGCCTGATGTTGGAGAATATGTCACATATGACAATTGGATTGGTCAGGTATTCACTTTTCACCTTTCGTGTCTTGTCAGTCTTTTGTTGATATTAATCCTAGGTCATAGAGGTTAGTGTAGCTAGTCAGTCAGGTGGATATCATATGGCAAGACGGAGTGACAGAGACATTGTTAGCCAGGATCTACTCCCTCAAATGAATTTAGACGAACATGAATGTTGGTGAGTTTTGATATCCACTTACTTTTGGACACTCCATAGATCCTCACGTCAAAATAGGCCGGGTCAATATGCCTTGTGGAAAGTGGATGATGTGGCAAACAACGTGGTTGTTCAGTCTGTGAATGCAGCTGAGCGAACGGCAATTGTGTTTCTCGTTGATAATGGGGCTAAGGAGCTCGTTTCGCTCCTTGAGCTCGACCGTTCAGAAACAGATCTATCTCAACGGCAGTGGCACAATCGACTGTGGCACGATGGACATTGACATCAATCACTTGAAGTCTGCAACTCCTAGAGCCGGCTTTTCCATAACTTTACCTACCTCGCCTTCTCAGGATCCCATATGGAATGAACCTGCGGAAGGAGCACGCGCGATGAACAATATTTCAGCAGATGGTACAGAAAACGCCACATATCCCCCTCCTTCAACTACATCACCTCTGAGGTTACAGCCTCCTGCCATCCACGATGCAAGTACAACTTCGTTGTCAAAGGCGTGTGTTTATAAATATCGGACTAAATTTGCTTCACATGACGTCGCTGGTATTAAACTTTCAAAGGAAAATGGGCAGGGCAAAAAGTTGTCTTCGAAGCGATTCGACATCTTACCTTGTGCCCCTGTGGATCACGCCTTCCATTCTGATCTCCCAGATCAACCTGGGAAAGTATTCATGACTCGCTTGTATCGCGGATATCGTGCTTTGGAAAACGGCCTGCCAGGTATGATTCTGCACTGAGATTCGGCATCGAGAGATCACCTTGATACCGTTTTTGTAGATACAATCATTGTCCGGGCATTTGAAGACAGGTTGGATCTGCTCAGGTGTTTAATCATTGGTCCACAGAACACACCTTACGAGGATGCATCATTTACTGGAAACTCGATTCGACTTTCCCCAAATGTCCACCCATCGCTCATTTCTTGAGTTGGACCAACGGAAATGGGAGAGGTGTGTCATGTTTATACCTCGGACATCTCTCTAACCGCAAGAACCCTTCATGATGCTTCTAGTGAATCCGTGAGTTCTTTTTGCCGAATCTACACTGAGACATATCAATAAGTCTTTTCAGTAATGTGTACGAGGAAGGTAAAGTATGTTCGTCCCTCCTCGGCACAAGGGAAGGCGACAGGAACGAGAGTTGGAAC
>Ga0153986_1000013_pt1 | contig 46755 bp, 60 predicted proteins | sample TSGA070MetaG_FD_104724 | JGI IMG/M metagenome (GOLD analysis project Ga0153986, IMG submission 104724) | Attine ant fungus gardens microbial communities from Georgia, USA - TSGA070 MetaG | ecosystem: Host-associated > Fungi > Mycelium > Unclassified | place: USA: Georgia, Alexander Wildlife... | reverse complement strand
TAGATAGTTGTTAATGGAACTGCGTCTTATGTACATATACTTGATTATCGTCATGAGGTTTTGCTTCGGAACCTAGAAAAAAACGAATGTGCCTTGCTGATTATGAAGACTAGAATAGTATTTCCATTTGTGTAGCAATCTGCACCCGAAGGGAAAGGGCGCCAGTGTAGTGCCACAGGGCAAGATATCTGAGGTCAATAAATTGTTGGGGCCAATCATGAAGAATTTTCCGACTTGGGCTTCCAATACGAGGAACAGAAAGATACAGTGGGGAGGGGGAAGACATTTTTACAAGAAAATCGTAAGAATGGGTAAAACAGGACGTGTGTACAATGATGGTAGAAATGCATCCGCGTCTTGATTTTCGCGACGTGACGATCTTGATCAATAGCATCCGTACAATGAAATGGTGTCTTTTATTGCTTTCTCACACGGATGTAATGTAATTAATTAGATGAAATTCCGACCCATAAATCGGTTCGATCTTCCAAGGAATATGGTTTGTAAATTTCACACTCGTCCACATTCAGGGCGCGGCGTTGGGATTCTGAAGGCTTGTATTCGGCCAAAGGTAACTTACAAAAGTCGCATGATGGCTATTTGACCAAATTCACCCACAGCAATAGTTCCCCTGGCTATGTAACGCACATCCTAATCGTCACTTTTCTTATCATCGTGAGCATATGCCCGAGCGCTCAAAGACATCAGATCCCTCATAGAGTTCTTATTTCTATGAGAGCGTACGCCATGGCATCAGCCCTCCACTGGGATGAGAAATTAGATGAGTTTGATAGATATAGGTCAGATGGAAACACCATCATCCCAATATCATATACCCACTCCTCCAAGGTCTCTTCAGTCAGTAAACTTAAAACTGTGACTCTGCAACTAACTCGATCCTTAGTCAAAGATTCATACATGATAAGACAAGTACGCACAGTAATCTCGCCACCCTTATAACTTCCCCTCTTCTTTTTATTCTTTTCTTTTCTGAATCCAGCTCCACGCGTAACAATCAAATCCTGATGAGCACGTCGTCCATAATCATTCATCGGTCCAGTCTGTCATTTGCAAATAGTCAGTGAACATTTCAGCATAGAAGCAATAGTGCGCAGAGAGTCTATATCTTTGCAGAAATACGAACCTTTGTTTCGTAACGAGAGTCGACCATTGTACTTATTGAAACCGAGTCAGGATTAATACGCTGGAATCGGACACCACTAGATCTTCCCTTCTTCCCATTCACAATATTGTCATTAGCACTCGATAGAGGAGCTTGGCCGAAATTGTCGATGGTAGCCGTTGATACTACAGTACCGTCTTGGGAGATTCTGCGTTTCTTTGTAATCGTAATATGTTCTTCGACAGGGTCCGGTGCATTCCTAGACTTCGATTTTGATTTCCGTTCGCATTCAGACTTGGACTCTGATCTCCTCTCAGCGTTAGGTTTAGACTCAGACAACATTGTAGTCTTTTGAGAGAAATCATCAGCTTCGAAACCCGGTCGGGCAACCGCGTCATTCTTGATGTCTTTTCCTCTTCTCCTGTCTCTGCCTTTTTTGCTGTTCTTCTTTTCGGCATTTATTTTAACCTTTTTTTCATCTTCTGATTCCAACGGGCTGCCCCTGGGACCAGAAGAGGAAGAAGAACCACGACCCTTCTTCCTAACGTCCTTTTGCTTGTACCCGATCTTTGATTTTTTCTTCGTTTTAGCTTTTGAACCTGGAGGAGCGGCAGGTTTTGAGTCAGAGTCAGAGCTCGAACCTGAAGATGACGATGATGAGGAAGACGAAAGATTGGAGGAGTTATGATCAGTATCGTCATTTTTTGCAGCAACAGAAGAAAGGATTCTGCTGGCTTCACGTTTCGCGGAAGCATCTTTTGAGGGCGAAGGCCTGAGATCAGATGTCAAGGTAATCTTTGAATCAGATGGAGTTTCGAGTTTTGAGGGGACTTTAGAATCGTGGTCGCTGGATTCATCATCTATATCTTTTTAATTACTTTGTGTTAGATGGAAGTAAGTCAGCCGACCTGACTCTGATCCTGAATCATTCTTGTCTTCAGATGAGTCTGCTGAAATGATAAGGAAGCGAAGCTGAGGGCTACAGAGTCAAACGTACTGGAGTTTGTTTTTTTGGCCTTGGTTAGAACCCGCATCTTCGCTGACGTTTCGTCTGAATCAGAGTCAGAGTCAGAGTCAGAGTCAGAGGTGGACTCTTTCGAAGCTTCAAGCAACATCAGACATGGGGTAGCTCTGTGAGCAGTGAACACATACAGCCATTCCTAGGAGGAATTAGTATGAACATCCTGGAATGGCCAAGAACACGCACAAAGCTTGTTTCCTTTGGTGCGTTTTCCAATCATGTAATATCTTGTTTAAGGAAGGCTCTTCTGAATTAACACCATTCTTGAGTACGACAACATCCTTGACTTCCTTCTTGAGGGCCTGTGCAGTTTTAGTAAGGGAGTTTTGGACAAGGAATGTGTATATTAGTGTATAATTTTCTGTTAGACTTGGAGAGTCAGTGACAAAAAATGCGTCTACGAAGGATAAAACGCTGACCAGCCATGTTTCTGTCCATGGCGGTATTGAATGAAAAGGCAAGGTGACGGTGACTTTTTTACATGGGAGATATTACAGGCAATGAATTCCCACGGGACAGAACATAACTGTGGACGACAATGAGCACCATCAAGGGAATCTCGCAAGCTGGTTTTGAATACGACGGCTCTGACCTTCGCGTTGCCATCGTCCATGCTAGGTGGAACAGAGTTATCATCGATGCTCTCGTTGCCGGTGCGGTCTCCAAACTCAAGGAGCGCGGCGTCAAAGAGTCTAATATCGTGATTCAGTCTGTTCCTGGAAGCTTCGAGTTGCCATTTGCATGTTCAAAGTAGGTGCTTAGAGATTGTTACATGTGTGGTCTGACACTGCCGGGATGGCTTCAGGGTGATCGTCGGTTCACATATGTATGGACGCAGTGATACAGCGAAAGATCTCCTCGGCAACATTTCTCCAAACCCGGAGTCTCGCACAGGCACCCCTGCGCTCCCCGCTGTTTCCGTCCCCAGCGGGCCATTCGATGCCGTCATCGCCGTTGGTGTTCTCATCAAAGGCGCTACCATGCACTTTGAGTACATCTGCGAGAGTGTGTCTCACGCGCTTATGCGTGTCCAGTTGGACACAGGAATCCCAGTCATTTTTGGAGTTTTAACTGCGTTGGATGATGATCAGGCATTGGAGAGGGCCGGGCTGGGGAGGGCTGGGGGCCACAACCATGGCGAGGACTGGGGCCTTGCTGCGGTTGAAATGGCTTCGCAGACGAGGCGCTGGAAGGCGGGCAAATTTGCATAAATGGACATGTATTAAAATAGAGCAAGTCATGACTCCCGCGCCTTCTCTCAAACCACCACAACCATGAAGAAAAAGGTCCTTTTCTCTTTTTTGTTATTTGACACACAGCAGTAACATTCATCCCAGGTTCTCCTTATGGGAGCCTCCGGCAGTGGGAAGACCTCCATGCGGTCCTTGATCTTGTGAGCTCCAATCAACTCGTTCCTTCCCATCCCTGCTCATATATCTACAGCTCAAATAACCCCGCGTCTCTCACCTCTCGCTTGGGCGCGACCATCGACGTCGAGCAAAATCATGTTCGTTTCCTCGGCGACCTCATCCTCAACCTCTGGGACTGCGGTGGCCAAGACTCTTTCATGGACTCATACCTAACAACTCAACGGTCCACCATCTTCCAGTCAGTTGGTGTCATGATCTATGTATTCGATGTCGAGTCCCATGAGACAACAAAAGACATGGAATATTACCGTGATTGTCTGGACGGTCTACGCTACTATAGCCCTGAAGCTGCCATTTTCATCTTACTCCATAAAATGGACCTCGTCCGCGAACCTCAGCAAATCCTCGACAAGAAACGACAGGAACTCCAAGAAGCGAGTGGTGACGTTCCCATTTCGCTTTTTGGTACAACCATCTTCGATCAGACGCTCTACAAAGTCCATGTCCCCAACATTCTCGTCTCTCATTACCTTGACTGACTGCTCCCGTTTTGCAGGCGTGGTCAAATATAGTCCACACTCTCATTCCAAATGCCAGTATCCTTTCCAAGCACCTTGCCATCTTTGCTCAGGCCTGCGGTGCAACTGAAGTCATCCTCTTCGAACGTACAACTTTCCTTGTCATTGCCACCTCATCCTCTGGCACTGATGTCGCCTCTTCGGCAGTACCAACCCATGCCAAAGATGGTTCCGATCATAGACTCGAACATACACGCTACGAACGTACCTCTGAACTCATCAAATCATTCAAGTGTACATGTTCTCGTGTCCGTGAGGAGTTTCACGCTCTCGAACTCGACTTGCATGACTTCAGCGCTGTGCTCGACGAGTTGACTAAAAATACCTATGTGTTGGTGATTCTTCATGATCCCACAATCGGTGCGTCTGTTCTCATCATCCTACCCTCAGGAAGATGAGTCTTGATGTCCATATCATAGAAACGGCAGCTGTTAGACTGAACATTCGTTTGGCACGAAGTAAATTCGAGACCCTCCAAGCTGACAGTCTTCATTAGTTTGCACCCATATGTGTGCATCACCACGCCTTCTGTCTACATTGCGAGCTTTCGATCGAATCCACCCATTTTTATTCTTATAATAATAATACTTATGGACTCATCTGTACTTTTCTTATAGTTGGCGACTATTTTAATTTATTAATAAATGATAAATTGTATTGCATATCCAGGACTATCTGATGCAGCCCAACATATTTAATAGATATGGTCCTGAAAGCAGATCCGGCCAGGAAGTTCTAAGTTACATTGACTCACTCAACCAAAGGGGCTGCCTTCGTCTCAGTATCAAGTCTGTAGTTCTGAACTCGTCGATTCTTCAGAAGCGTGGCGACGGCTATGGATAGAAGATTCCGATGCCTCCTGACTTCGTCGAGAGACCAAAATCGAATGCTGAATAGATGAATGTCTTCGGAAACTCGATGTCGGCGAAGGGATATTTACGTGGGACGTCAAAGGGCGTGTTTTAATGAAGGTAGATGTTGATGAAAGACCTCCTTTCTTGCTACCATCTGATGGGTTTTTATTGCCTGTTCTGCTAGTTTCGACCAACATACCTGGAGGTCGGGTGTGTACGTCAGCAGCTTGCGAGGATCTCCGCACTGTGAGCAATTGCCTTGGATGCCCCTGATTTTGAGATCGAAGGGGAGTCGGACTCCCCAACTGAAAATCATGAGTTTGAGGTCGTTGCTTCTGGAATCTTCTGCCTGCAGGTGAGTCGAATGAGTCCAAAAGGTCCTTCGGTCTCGGTATCCTTTCCTGATATAGCCCATCGTGATTATAAAAGGATGACCTGGGAGGATATCGCAATCCAGATTTCGGCAAGAATTGCTGCTCAGTCGCCTGGTCGTCAGATGACATGACTAGTTCACTGTCTTCCCCAGAGGATCTCACTCCTTCTGATTCAGAGACATTTAGGAAGTCATCTTCCTTGTCCTCAAGTTTGAACTTCAGGGATTCCGTAGCAGAGGGGAGCACCGTTTCTGTATTACCAATGTTCTGCACTTTCCCGCTTAAGGGAATATCCTCTTCCCTTCGGCTCTTCTCTAGGCGGTATGTGCGCTTTACATCGTCACTTTGACTGTCATTGCCATCGTCCCCCCTGGTCTGCCCTATTGAAGCACGAAGACGTGTTCCTGATGCAGATGCGCCTAAATTTAGCATCAGCAGGTCAGCAACCTTCTGCTCCTCCCGCATTGTTTCTGTCACAGTCATATTGACAAGACTTTGATCCTCCTGCTTCTGTTCAACTTCACTTTCGTGGACAGGTTCCAACAACGTCTCATTTCTTACTACTCTGTTTCTTCTTGCAATCCTCCCTTTCCTCTTCCCTTGCAAGACTGGCAGATATACAGGTTCAATGGACCTTGAACGTGACCTTGTATTTTTATATGGTGCCCATTGAGTCCCTTGTTCATCTTCCTCATCGGAGGAGGAAAAATAACCAGATGGCTGACTAGAGGGCATCTTCCGGCTAGCATTCATCGTTGATAAAGGTTGAGACTTAGGTGACGAAGGCTTGTGCGAACTCTCGCGAATGATCGAAGGTTCCGCAGGTGCGTTGGTAGTGTTTCCTGGGGAATGAGAAAGCTGGGTGGGGACAAGCAATGATCGTGAGGAAGGCTCAGTTACACTTGTATGGTGGCTCCGTATAATTCTACTTGTGCTGGGTGGCCCTATGTCGTTCAAGGCAGGGCTCGATTGGGCGACATTGCGGAATGACGTCGAGAGGCGAAGTGATGAATCAGCAGCACCAGTGACATGTCTTGTAGAGTGTGAAGATTGAACAGCCTGAGTAGTACGCTGAACCAATGTCGGAGAAGGTACCGGTGATATCAAATCTATGTCCGGCTGATGCCCTGCTATAGGATTACGGATCAATTGCTGTGATTGTGGCAACGCCGGCTCGAGGGGCTGAAGTACTGGCGAAAAAGCAAATGAACCTCGGTGATCCTGATCTGAGATGTCAACATCAATTTTCCTGCGCTTAGCCACAGTGCCAGAAGATGATTCGCCATTGCTTTCGGCACGTTGCCTTTGGAGTGTCTTGGTTGACTTCTCTAAGGTTTGGCTAGGAAGCTGGACAGCAGCCTCCAACTCCTTATCTGACCCTTCTTCAGACTCCATGACTATGAGACCTTTGCCTAGATTTTTTTTGTTGTATCTGCGACTGCGGCCGTACAATGCTATAGTTTCAGGTGGATTTTCCACAGCATATCTGGCTATGACGGGGTCGAAGCGTGCTACCTTCTTCCTATAACGCTCACGCCAAGACTGAACACTATGTCTTTTGGCCCACGCCAAGCTTTCGTCAAACTCTGCCTGAATTAACCAATCATCAAAACAAATAGATGCTACGAAAGGTGAAGCAAAGAACGCACTGCAGCTAGGAGCTCCTTCCAAATACCATGCGAAAACCGACCTCCATCTTGGGAGTTTGGTATTCTCCTGGACATGTACCAACAGAGATTATCGTCATCTTCTTGCGTGTATGGAGTTCTTTCTTTTTCTCTATTGCAAAGTCAAGGCCAGAAAGTATCTAAAAATCTCATCAACAGACCCTGCAAAACAACCACCCATGGCCTCGCGCAAGGGGAGGTCATGCACGTAGCTCTTGCGGCTCAAACATTTCTGGACGAAATTCAAAGGTTCAACTACGACTTTCTGCATATCCTTGTCTCTACTGGTTGAGTAGGTAAGTTGTAGAATGCTAAGCTGGCATAACAGGTGTTTTGGATCGACCAAGACAGTTTCAGCACCACGATCCAAGTCCTGTACCTTTCCACCATTTTTCTTGTCTCAAAGTCAGCATGCGGAAGGAATATTGAGGTAATATTTATTTCGTACGATGATTTGATCCTTCAGAGTTTCCCGTTGAAATTCATTCTTGATGCTCTTATGAAGATAGAAGACAGCAGGTTCTCCTGAGTTCCTCTGAAATATCAAAGGTGACTCATTGACCATGGCGTATCACAAAAGAGTATGACAGACGAAAGCAAAAGAATCAAAATCGGATTCCTCGATCACGTGGAAGAACATGATTGAGTTCAACACAACACAACACAAACACAACACAACCGATCATGGGATCATGGAGAACAGACCTCAGATTTTGGCAAACATCTTGCTAATGAAATAAGTAGAAAAGCGTCACGTAGTTGGATGTCAATCTGTCAATCTGACAATCTGACAATGAATCCAACTCAGCCTGATATTCACAGAACTGATATATTAGATATACCTGACAATGAATCCAACTAGGTATATCAGCAAAATAGAAACTATCCAATAATATGAAGAATTCACCTCAGCCTGATATTCACAGAACTGAGGTTACAAAAAATAGTACTGCCTCGAAAATACCACTTGCTGACTAATCCATCAAAACCTTGAAGAAGAAACAATAACAAACACCAAAAGGAGAAAGGCCCAAGATGCACACACAACAACACTTGCAAGTTGCACACTAATAGACTATATATGGACATAAAGGCCCTCATCCTCAAAGTTCACTGGGACTAAGTGATTAGGACAGACAAAAACGTGAGAGATGAATTTGTTGTAAAAATGGAGGCTGGTTTGACTTGGAATGAAAAGGTTGATTCCGTCGCAAACCAGTGAGTAAAAACTTAACAAAATTGTAACTATATAAACTAAAATATCAGAACCTTCTAGAACAATAATGACGTCAGCTCGATACTTCAACAGAATTTATCAACACAAGCATATGGTGATCGGAACAAGTTAGGTATGGCCGAAGTTATTGGATATGTGCTATAGAATCGGACTTGCATTTTGCTAAGTGACCCAGACTATCGTGAAAAGTGAGAGAAGGTGTCATGCAAGCAGAAATGACGTACAGGCGAGCGCGATGACCAAGTACAGAGTTAATAATCTGAGAGAAAGTGTCCGGTTAATCGGATCAAGCAACTTATATTCGATGCTTACAAGACCCCTTCCATATAGTTTGATTTCCCATCCCTATAAAATTGATTTAGTGATCCACAACTGATAGCATGGAGGTGAAACTAACTGGATCAAGGTATTGACAAGGACTACAGCAACAAAGAAGATAACGGTCTGCACAAAGTAAAAACACAGCTGGGAACAGTCGTATGGATACCATACCTCAAAATTGGCAAAATATAGTGTGAGTTCGTGACCAGTACTATAGGAAGATAAACATGATAATTTCCAGGAAACATGATAAAGCTCACATCCAGCCAACAATGACAAGCAATGGGACAACGAAAGCCGCGATTTGCTGAGGTAACATTCGGGAACGATTTCAGAAAATACAGACCAAAGCTCACGATGGAACTGCCGACGCAGACACTGATGGTAATCTCCATCTTGTTCTTCATAGCCATCCAAACCGCAGTAACATGCTCAGCTGCATTACCCTACAATTGCATGAGCCTGATTCTGAGGAGAATTCAGAATTACGCACGACGATAGGAAGAAGGATCAAGCCAATGAAATTCTTTGGAATATGGTAGCGCACGGCTGTTTCTTCGATGGATGCGACAACTGTGTAGTGTTAAAAAAAGATGGACAAAACAAAAATTGGATCGACTTACGATATTCAGCGCAGAAGGCGGTTATAACCGTTACGAAGATAAGTCTGGGTAGATTGAGTGGAAGAAGAAGCCAGGACAATCATACGAACCCGACAGTCGCAGAAGGGAGACTCATTCTGGGCTCTTCCTTGGGCTCATTAAGAGCAGCTTCCCTCATAGCCTGCCGTTCGAGAGCTTCTTGAGGGACCGGGGCATCGGGTGCTCTTTCACAATCATCGGGATGAATAATGGTTGGATCATAAAGGAAAGCATGTGTCCTGAGCTAGGTCAATACATGAGACTTCTGAGAATATGTGATTTTCTTATCAGAAACTACCTGGAAGACGAGATAGATGGCATATACAACCAAAAGGAATATCGAGGTCCCGCGAGATATGAACGTTAATCCCAGCACATCTACGCGGTTTTTCTGTGAGAAAAATGCCAACGCTGGCAAAAATGGATATCCTCACTTTTGTCATTACTATCACCACCAAGGGAAAGGTGGTAGGCAGCTGGGATAACAAGAGCTAAAGCAGCAATTAGTGTAACTGCTTGTTCGGATCAAGAAGAAAAACGTACTAATGCATGCAAGCGTCATAAGCTAGAAGCAAAGTTAGTTGACTTTTGATGAGAAAGATTGCTTACTTGCCGAGCTCGACCTGAAAAGAAATAGTTTAGCACAAGCAGGTCAACAGCCAAAATAACTAACGCCTGGGCCGCAGTGACTGCAAAATTGCTCTCCCTTCTCTTAAGACCACCTATAAATACTAAGCGATAACCTAAAAGGTACACGAGATAGGATTACCTGCAACAAAGGAACATCCGAGGACGAGCAAGATATTAGACAGAACGGATCCGAGCATCTAAATCAAGAGCTGTAGATATGTTGTTAATCTTTCAATTAAGACATACAGAGGTTTGGACAATGCGAATTTCATCTGTGATATATCAAGTGAGGATATGAAATTGAGTGACTCAATGCCAAAGGATTTACCCTGGAGCAGAGCAGCAACACCGACGATGATCTCGACAGCATTGCCAAAAGAAGCATTGAGTAGACCGGCGAGGGTTTGGCCCAACGGAATCGACATCTGTTCCGTACACTCACCAAGAAGCTATATCACGAACATGTATGTAAGAATCGCGATAGCACAACGAAATGAGTGATCCAAACCTGGGCAAGAGGAATTATAGCGAGGAAGCTAAAGCTGAATCGAAGGGCAGCATCCCAGTACAGAATATGAGAAATGTAGCTCAATGGCACAAAAACGAGCAAAATGTTCAAATATGATCCAAAGAAAAGGAACCCGAAAGAGTCCGACCAGGATGGACCATCTCCCACTGTGGAGAGAGAAACAAGTCTCTCGTTGGCAGAGCTCTCGGTGACTGCGCCATTCAGGAGCGGTGTTCTTTCTGAGGGGTTTGAGGTAGCCATTGAGAGATGGCAGGATAAAGAAAGACTGGAATTCTGAGGCAGTGCAGTAGTTTACATTGATATCAAACCGTGTGCAACACTATTTATGTCAATGAAACCAGCCGAATCCGGAATCATGGCTGTCAGACCAGCATCAAAGAGTTTTGTTGATTGAGCCCGAAAATCAAGTACTCAATTACACTTTACGCTTTTCGACTCAGTCAAGATGACCTCAGTCAAGACACTGTTATTTTCAAAAAAACAGTTTCAAACACGTGAGAAAACATTTTGTGATGAAGTGTTACTATCGGTGGTTCCACCCAGGATCCAGGATTCTGTTACCAAGTCCACTGCTCCTTCAGGGATCAAACATTCTTTCCGTCAGTATTGATTATGTAATCTAATTTGATAAAAATATAGCCCTAAGAAGCATGACACGCCAAATTGAATTGTTACTTCAAAAATCAGATCTCGTTCGCATTGTGATCTCAAGGTTCTGTTCCCAAGTGCGATATGTCGCCGTATTTCAACAACCGCCATATTCTCCATCCCATTCTATTTTTGACACGGGCACATTGGGAAGACTTGGCAAGATCTTGACTGCGTCAGAAATTGCTGCTGCGGACGAGGCTTTTCACCAGCAAATTGATGAACATCCCTCCACCAGGCCATAGCTCGTGCACTTAGAGCATGATCCATCTCTGCATTCGAACTTCCTGTCTTGGCTGAGCCATACACGTTCTCGCAGTTCTTTAGTCTTGTATAACGGTACACCAGGCTGATGTTCCAGAATCACTACTGCTATCTGGACACTGTCAATGAAAGGACCCATGAGTGCTTTTCCCATGCTCTCCTAACCCACTGGACATCCGCTGTCCTCTTCAAGTCACTAGATCGAAAACCACTTCTTGCAATGCATTTGCTAATGGTATTGCCTGGCCGAGCCCAACAGTGTTCAAGGGAATATCAAGATGTCCTTGGAATATCTTAGTCCTATTTGCACCTGTCTCTCCATGGACGAGAAATACTCTATTCCTCTGGCGCTGTCATATCAAACAGCCTTACGTAAAGTGTTGACAAATTATCAGGTTCTATTATCTCCCATCTGTTCAAAGTAAAGTAGCAACATCCTTACTGAGATTTTTGATACGTTCTTCAGGGAATGTATTTGGAAGAGCACGGAGGCAATGGTGAGCCTCCCTAACTTGGATACTCGCCAGAGAACTTCTGTTGTTCTTGGTAGCAAAAGCCTTAATCACAGCATTTAGGACATATTACATTGTGATACATGAAGGACACACCACGTTGCCAAGTGCAACAAGACTCCTGTAGGATGACTCAGAGTCATTGGTCTCTGCCGCAAGGAGCTGAAAAAATTGATATCATTATCGAACTTTGCTGAACACAACCAGCACGTACTCCGAGTACCAAAGTGAGATACTGCTGCTGAAGGTCGTCGCCGATCGGAGCACGGAGAAGGGCACAGGAAATACTAGATGTTCAAATTAACTTCGCATTTGACCCAACTTCAAGGAATTACTTGCTTGAACAAAATGGTTGAAAAAGCTACTCGCTGCATCTTCGCCAGTGATGTGTATGGGGCCTGCCCAAGCGCCTCGAAAATCTGGTTCAAATCCTTGTAAGAAGGTGATGTCTGTCGGCGAGATGGACGGACGTACTAGACTGTACTGCGTCGAATTGAGCTGAGTTCGTTCTTGAACAATATTTGCCAAGGTGCGCAGTACCAACAGTATATTTGTCTCCCGCGATTTGGATAGCGGTGGTGACCAAGGCATTGACCACTCTGCAGCCTTCAATAAGGCTTCGATGAATTGCTCCACTTCACCTACTCCCCTAAGTGCACCCGGGGAAAATGCAGCAAGTAATCTACAGAGATCAATCACTGCAATGGATTTAGAAGAAAAGACATGAAACGAAGAGTTCAAGCACCTGGGAAGATATGAGAAGTTGGCCAACTACCCAAGAGTTGAAAGACAACATCAATATGACCAAAAGTGAGGGGCTTGACAGGCTGCTGGGGTGGAACCGCAGTCACTTGAATGAGATAATCAAATATCTCGCTGATAACAGAATCTTTTTCGAGGGAGAAAACAGGCACGGAATTGGTCTATCATACAGTGAATTGCCAGCTTGTATCGAGCTCCAAAATCTCCCTCACCTTTTCATTTATCAGACTATCATTGAACTGGTAAAGCTTCCCCTGCATGGCTACCACATTTGCTTGCTTAAAATTCAACCCTTCGGCCTGGACAACTTAATATTCCCTGTGGTTGGGCATTTGTCACTCACTATGGGTAAGGTACTTGAAGGAGTAGAAGTAGGAGGTACAACGGGGGTTGTTTTTGAGGTTCCTGATAGATTGAACCTCGATGTTCCAGTGAGGGGATCGTCAGTTGAAGTAGTACTCCGATATCTCGAAGCACCAGTGAATGGATCTGCATACTCTTCATTGGCTCTTGTTGCGCTCGAACTTGTACTACGGTACCTTGAAGCACCTAGCTTCAAGTGAGAATACAGAATCGTAGGCTCGTAGATGGCTCACCAGTGAACGGATCACCATATTCGTTGCTTCCACTGCCTATATTTACGCCGGAAGTGTTTCTCTCAATGAATTGTGCTACTTGATCGATATAATTCATGGAGATTTCATTGGCCTGCAGGAACCGTTGTGCTGCTGCATAGGGATTCTCTAATCTGATCTAAGATTCAGCATATCGACTACGATGATGTGCCGCACCTGTGACATTATATGGGAGTTTAAGGGGTGGCACCCCGTCTTGGATATCGACGTCGAAGACATAATCATACTCCCTGCCTTCATATAATTGCTTCCTTCCTGATCCAACAGCATCAACAACATCTCCTACTTTCTGCCACCGGTAACTTGAACTATCCCACTAGGACTTAATTAGATTGCGGCCTCCTTGGAACAGCAAGTCTACCTGGTGGGCTTCAACAATATCGTCTTTCTTGATCATCTTTACTTCTCCCGGTTTTTTTCCTGAAAATGAAATGAGCAGGCATGAACAACTTCACAAGTCATCATACCAGGAGTTGAAAGCGCTTCAGGCCCAGGTAAGTCGCCCTTCTTTACATCACCAACCTGTTGCGATGGCAAGGCTTGAGACGCGACCTGATTCTCATATTCCCTCAGATCTTCTTCTGATGCCCATCGCTCCTGAGAGGCACTGAAGATTCGGATGACTCCATCACTACATCCGCTCACTATATCGCCATTCGGCAAGACTGATACAGCCCATACGGAAATCGCAGGATGGACGAGGACCTGGGTGCATTGATCACCTAAACTGATAATCACTAACTAGTGTTTTTCCCGACGAAGAAATATTCATACCCTGCCAGATGCGAACTGAGCGGTCCTCACCGGCTGATACAATATCAAGATCAGGTAATACAGCCAGGCTGTACACAAAAGAGTTATGCCCCGATATCGTGTAGATCACGTCTCCATCCATTGTCCAGACACGAATCTCACTGTACGAATGAATGGATCATTCTTAGCATAATTCTGGCCGTACCTATCATTGGAACATGACGCGAATCCAAGGTCAGGGACTAGTGTCAGGCCACGTACAGCATCTCGGTGTCCTTTAAATACTTGAATCGTCTTGTGTTTCTGCCATAACCTAATTGTCTTGTCCGCAGAAGCTGGATGACGACCATCAAGATATTTTGAAGGGTTTAGAAAAATATACTGGATACCCTACCAGTCAAGAATTGTTCTTCGTCGATTGCTTTTACAGCCCATACAGACTGTTGATGACCCTTTAGGTCATATGCCAACTGGAAATTGATCCAAATCTTTGCCGTCCTGGATGTAAGTCAGCACAAATGGGAACACATTGTCAGTCCAATAAGCACTCACTTGTCCCAAGAACCAGAGATGATTGACCCTCCTGATGTTACATCTAAAGCACAAACATTCTCTGCATGCCCGAGTAAACTATATGACGGCTCTTCTCTTGATGAGTCGAGGGAGAAAACATTAATTACCGTCTCTTGGCCACCAGTTACGACATAACCTGTAGATATGAGATATTGGTGGCTGAGATGATGAAGAACAAACATAACCTTTTGGTGCGTCTGCTGTTGGTGACAGATATGTAATCGCATTCACGTATCGCGAGCCTGGTCGAAAGACAGCAGCTGGAAGAAACTTGCCACTCTCAGACCTCCGCCATGAAATTGCAGTGGTGTCGCGAGAGGCTGAAAGAATGAGATCATCCGTGGGTGTGCTCAGTGCCCGAACCTACGGGATGTTAGAAGGTGATTGGACGGAGAGGCAGGATGCTTACATCTGAAGAATGTGTGCTCAATACTGCAGATAATTTATAGGGCATGAAGTTTAGGACGAAAACTGGAACGTGCGGCAATTTCAGAAGATTTAATGAGGTCACAATCACTCGTATACCACGTGGTACTCCCAGACCCTTGGGAAATAGGCTCGACAAGACAAACTGAAGTCAGTCAGGGATCTAGAAGTTAAGGATAGAATTCGTATAACCAGAATTTATGGAATGTACACCCCACTAACGAACCCACAAACTGATAAAGTAGATGGGAGATACGGAGGTATTAACTATGCCATTGCACCATTTAATTCATCTCCTGCGAGTGCCTCTCTGATATTTATCACTAGCCATGGTACAAATCCTGGTGACAGTTAGAAATCAGTGAGGGGATGACGTGATTTCATCTTCACTCGTGGAATGCATGTCCGTCATTAGGGTAGGTCGGAAAGTTTGATGGTACCACACGTGGTTTAGAACATAATGTTAGAAAGGATCCTCGTCAATGAAATAGTCAGAAGTAACACACATGAAGACGAGTCTTGTATATTATTCCGCCAAATCCACTCCACTTGTGACAGAAATCTTCGGTTTCTTGTGATTGCGGGTTTCTTTATCATAAGCAGCTGAGCGTTTGTTGGGATGTATGACATCGGTCTGATTTTGCACTGCTTGCATATTCTTCTCTTGGTTCGGAATAGCACAGGAAGGAGTGAGATGAGTCGATCCGACTGATATGTTCGTTGGAGCACAGTTGCGATATTTCGCAACCTGAGGGCGATTCAGCTTCCCCTGTTTAAATTTGCTCAACGTAACTCACCATCTCACCAATACCCAAAAGCCAGTTTTCCGCCTCGATGGAAGGGTCGAAATATCTGAGATAACCAGGAGTATTGATGATAGCTCTCTTGAACCGATATTGCTTTTTCTGAATGTTGGTGCGGCGCTGCTTCATTTGCTTTGCAGCGGGTTTTTTCTTGGGACGGGACCTCACTAAGCCGAGTTCATCAACTTCTTCAACGTGTTCATGAACAAACCCTGTGACTTCTCAATTTTACGTCCTTTTCATTCATTGTACTGACCTTCCTCCTCGAGTCTCTTCAAAAGTTGACGGGACTGTGAAAATTCAGCCCCTAGAAAATTGTAAAGATGAGACAAGACGCATATGCACCAGAGAACAGGATTAGACATGCCGAGCTGTTTTGCAAAGTTCATTGGAACAAAACTATTCATTTGTTCTGCGATCTTAATTGAGCGCCTGTTCGAGATTTACGTCAGTGATTGCGCATCAGAATATTCATCACATGCCGGAAAAGCGCCAGGTCTCGATATTTCGTCATTAGCTGAGGATAGACCCCAGACTTTATCAACTCCCATGAGATATCAGCTCGAAGGCGACAATCAATGCATATAAACTTGGCAGGCAGGCGCTTGTCGCTAGTTGAATGGTATCTGGACATAGTCAAGCAATCTGTCCTGAGCACTTGGATCCGATCCTTACCCAATGCACCTGCAGGTCGATAGCACTTCAGTGCATCTTACACGATAACAAAAAAGGATACGTACCAGGTATGAAGCCATCTCGCGCAACCACCTTCGCAAAAACAACTTTCATCGTCCATCTGTACATAGGTGTGTGGGTGTGAGATCATCCAAGGTGAAAATTTATACCGAAATGCCGCATTCACAGGCTAGTCCTTTGTCTTCTTCTGCATACTCAACAGTTTCGTTCTTATTTCTAATCCGTCGCAATCTTGTTTGCGATTCGGTGTGGTCTATTGGACCTGGTCCTGCAGTAGACTTGAGTAAAAAGTCATGATCAAAGCCTTCACACCTGTCACAAGTGTTTCTCTATCTTCTGCATCATTCAACGACATTCTGGCAAGTAGTGAGGTCTCATCATCATTCGACAGGTGAACGGAGGGCGTCTAGATGGTGGTCAGCAATTGCAAGGTTGACAATACGACGGACTGACGCTAAACATTATTGAGGAGGGGTCTGGATCACTTGAAGGTAGTGCAGATTCGTGCGCGTTGAAACCAAATGTCTGGGTTTCTTCATACTCGGTCACTGCCTTAGGTGTTCGTTCGTTCTGTCCAAGTTCAAAAATTTGATTTTTTCTCCTCATAGAGGTCACGGACCAAGTCACTAAGATGCATTGGAGTCACTTCGAGTTCACCGCCATAAACTGCTTCTTCTTTCTCTGAAGCTGGAATAGCTTCAATCACACCTGCTTCGTTTCGAATGCCGAGTGGTACTGGGACATGAGAGTCAGAGACCCGAATTAAGGAGCCGTCTTCTTGTCTGACATAGTCAGGATCATCTTCTCCTTCAGCATCTGCATCTATCTCCACAGCATCTAGTTCAGGATTCCAGACCAGGTTTCTTGATTCTGCATCTTGCTCTTGCTCTTCATTTTGTTGTCGTCTGAGTACCGCTTCTTGCATCGGCGTCAAACTTTTCAATGTAGACTGGGACTCTGTTGTTCCGGCAAATGTCCCTTCTTGGTTCTCTGTAGACGGTAAGTATGTAGCAATCGAAGTGATGTTCAAGTTAACACTAATTGCATTAGTTCAATGAAGGAACGAGATGTATAATTTACCCACGAGTGATAGCCTGTATTGATATTTCCGACACTCCATTTATCGGGTATTTCGTCCATATTATGTGTCATCATATACCATCGGTCTTTGTCTGCATCGCCTGCTTGGAAACATGGAGGTTCGTAGTCTGGAGGAGTATTATTTGTATAAAATAGTTTGAAGGCTGCGTAGCGACGCTCTAGGTAAGATCTATTTCAGTCAGTGGTAAACAAGCCGACTCAGGATATACTGGGCAAAACGTCCATCTGACTCATTGCATGAATCAGCGTTTTGAGAAGATTCTAAAACTGTAAGTTTTGAGGTCACGCAGAAAGCAGAGCTTAGAAACCTTGACACTTTTTTTGACGTCGCGTAAAGTCGGATTGAGGCCCTTCTTGGTCGCTTCTGTGACAGGATCATCATGTACACCTGACGGTGGCCTTGGCAGGTCTTCGCCGAGCGTCATGATGGGGACAGTAGAATCAGTTCCAGGAAGTCTGTGATACTGAGAATCTGCTAAACAATTTCATTATACAGGGGAGGGGTAAGAGTGCTCACTCGAAAATTGAAGGTATAGGCTTCCACAATACTACGTAAAGGGTTAATTAAATGCGGAGACTATGCATATATGGACGTCACTTGGTGGGATCTTTGCTGTCCTATCGTGATTGTCAGTCAATGTTCGCTTCAGCGAAATTTAGTAAACTCTGACCAGGTATATTGCAAAGATGAAACTGCGAAGATATTGTTTTTCAAGTGCATCAAAAATGCCATATTCCTAGGAAGATTCAGACTAGTCTGGGACCAAAGTACTCGCATACAAGCACTCACAAGGTAATTAAGCAGTCTGTCGGCCTCATCTGAGTATCCTCGGGCCATTGTCTAAAACTAATGAGGGGTGGCCTGCTAACTGAACTACTGAGAATACCATGATCTTAAAACCACTAATCCTCTGTTTAGACACATCAGTAGACAGGCCACTGGCCTGTGAACCGGAAGGAGTAGAATCATCAGAAGTAGTGAAGTGGCCTCAAAACAAACATAGGGTCAGTATCAGAGAGCCTCCCTCAATAATGCCTCAACTTTCAGAGAAATTGTCATCCGGTAATAAATTTCTAAAAGGCTAGTATAAGCAAAGCTGGTATAAAATTAAAATGCGAGATTACCTCAGAAAGGTAATGCAACCAAGCCCCGCTTTGAGTAAGGTCTGAACGACAGCCAAGCTCTGGGTATGAGAAATCTGTTGTTGGCGGGATCGTTGCTGAAGAGCCATTGTGGTAGGAGGAGCATAGAAGAGCTGACAAGGGCTGCTGAAAACTAAATATAGTCTATGTCCAGTCACCTGACACACCAGATCATTGAATTATCATCGAATTTCATAGGTACATATCGAGAGTGATAGCCTAGGCAGGCATATGTCGAGTCAAGTTCTATCCAAGGCCAATTAATGCAGCTATTTTCGTATCGAATCCTTCACTGCGTATCGGCATCTCCGGTGTATGAAAGGGATTTTTCATCACGGCGTCAGTGTATATTTCATAGGCCTTTTGAAGAATTACTTCTGCAGTTGTCTCCGCAATAGAAGTCAAGAGCACGAATTTGGTTCCTAGGAAAAGGCTACAGCCGACCACCGAGATGGTCTCAAAAAGGCATACCCGTCAGCGTCAGATGGACTGTGAGTTTGAAGGTCTCGCCCTCGACAATCTCCACACCAGAGCTAGAGCCAGTAGGCGACAGTCGACTTGTGATAGCATGAATCCCGTGCAATGTGCCCGCCAGAACTAGATATTCGTTTGAGGTCAACTGTGCCAACCCACCTAATTTGTCGTAAGTTAAGCCAATATGGAAAGCCAAGAAGCAAGACCTGCGAAGTTGCGCTGATACACAAGACCACCGGCTTTGTTGATTATCTGTCGACTTGGTCAATGGGTCTGATACATAAAACCTTCTATAATCCATCCATACCCAAAGTCCATGAATGGCCATTGCGCGAGGAAGGGCAGGGAATAGCCGGCCCAGTAAGAGCTACTAAGAGTGCTCCGGGCCGGTCAAAACACGCTCTGAACAATGTCACCGTGGCCTCTCTATTGGTGTCGAATACCAGCGTTCTGGGTGCTATGGTGTTTGGCTAGTTGCTTGATTTCACTCCAGGCATCTCTTTTTGGCAAACGTGAACTTCCACAGCTATCATCTGATGAGCTGACAACGCTCGTGTCAGGAGTTCCCGACCCAGTGAGCAAGCTAGATCCAGCTAACCCTGCTTCGCATCTCTCCAAAATTCTGATACCCAGAGCTCGTAAGTACTCTTTCCTTACTAATACCCGTGACTAAAGTAGTATGGGCTTCAGCCGATACAGAGAACATAACCCTTGCTCGAAATTACATTGTTTCAACACTCAAAAAGCTTGATTGGGAGATTGAAGAGGACGAATTCATGGATGATACCCCTGTTGGAAAGAAGAAATTTACCAATATTATTGCCACCAAAGACCCCTCTGCTTCTCGTCGGCTGATCTTGTCGGCACACTATGACAGTAAATATTATCCAAATTATCCTGAAAACCAGGTATGTGGACACTATCGTGTTGTGTCCAACTCACGATCGTCTATCTAAGTTTCTCGGTGCCACAGATTCTGCAGCTCCATGTGCCATGATGTTGGATATTGCCGAGATTCTAGATCCACTCCTCAACGACCGTCATAAACGATGGGAGGAGGGTCTCTTGGACGACGATGACGAAAGCATTGCCGACATAACTCTGCAATTGGTGTTTTTTGATGGGGAGGAGGCATTTTATAAATGGACAGATACGGATTCAATCTATGGTGCAAGGTCTGTGGTCCAATTGTCTAAAAGAAATGCATACGAGCCTCACGATTTCCAGACACCTGGCCCGCAAATGGGCCACTACCTACCGATCTACCCTTACGAGAAGACGACTCCTCGGTTCTCAAGAAACGGAAATTTCTTCAATAGAGCATTTGATTCTCCTTGATTTACTTGGTGCCCCCGATCCACTTATCAGGTCATATTATGCGGATACTGCGTGGATGTTTGATGCCCTTGTCGCCATCGAAGAAATGTTGGGAGACAGCGGCGCTTTTGAATATGGAGAGGACAAACTAATGGCGTCTGGTAATTGGCGGAGTTGGTTCGTGCGGCGCAACATGCTAGGAGCCTCGGGGCACATTGGTGATGACCATGTCCCCTTTTTAAAGGAAGGCGTCAGTGTGTTGCATATTATTTCTGAACCTTTCCCACATGTTTGGCATACACTCGAGGTGACCTTTACTCTTTCAAGATCTCTGTTTCTATGTTGAAGATCGAGTTCCCGTAGGACGACGCCAGTGCTCTCGACCTTCCAACAATGCGCCGGTGGTCTTTGCTATTAAGGGTCTTCCTTTCCGAATACCTGCACCTCAAACCCAAAACTTCTGACAAAAGAGAAGACCTACACGAATCTGATAGTCAATCTGTAGGCCTCTCTTATAGTCTACCTTAAGTAACCTAAGTTTTGTTTGAGATAGCTTTCAAACCTGTATGAAAAAAACACTTCAGATTTGGTGAGTCTTACGGGTAATTGTCAAGCGATCATGATTGACAGGACTCCAGTGAATCATTCTCGTCAGTATATGCTATACAACATACTCCATAATGTGCTGGATTCGTGTCTACTTTTTCGTGCTTACCGGTCCGATGAGTAAGTCTTTGTAATGGCGAATCAAGGCCGAAGCATCTGTCGCCAACTGTGTGATTTTCATGAGTACTTTGCCTAGTAACAAACAGGCATACACACCTTTTCCTTCTCTTTACTTTGTTCAACTTGTAACCTAGCAGCTTTCAAGGTCTCATGCAAAATGCCCTGTCGTTCCTTTGACGACATATTGACTGTATGTATTTCTGGATCAGCATGCAGCCAACAGAAAGGACCAATAATCCCTCACGCATTTTGCTCGCAGCGTCCACCACGATGCTCCGCGAGTAGCCCAATTCTCTAGCTGAAGCACCATACTTTTTGTGCCACTGCTTGTATGCATCTTCATGACTGGCATCCCAGTGTTCGAAGACTTTGCTATCTCTGTCCAGATCTGTTTCTTGCCGTCTAAATTCAAGGACCCGTGCCCGTGCCTGTTCCCTGAATGATTGAAAATAGAGATAAGAGAACCTCAACGGGAAAGCTCATGCAAGAACATGCAGTTGGTGAGTACAAGTTGCAACCAGACCCTCCATCGAATCTCGAGCTCCCTCGTAAATATGGCGCCTCTTGAGTTGGAACGTTTCCTCTTCACATAATTTCATAATTTGGTAATGAAATTCCAAAAACACAACTCTACTGACCAGGGGCTGGTCTAAATAATTAGTCAATGGATCCTTCAATCAATTTAAGGGAAGTTTACTTTGGTTCTTCGACATCGGTCACCTCTATTTCCTTAATCTTCTTGATATTCTTGGGTGGCATGTATTAAAGCGATAAGACTATTATGGATTGGATGTGGGATGAAAGAATTGGGAAAGAACTGGCTGCTAAAAATGGGGTTTACATCATCAGCTTGTTAGGGCAATCACACTGACACTGACTAATATTTGTTTCTGCCCTTTGAAGTGCATGGACTGGTGAGCTTGGAAGATATACGATAATTCATGCCTACCGTATTATATTTTCTAGCCTCGAATTGAACATACGGCAACAAATACTTTCTGACCTTGCCGCATGTGATCCAAATCGTTTTGTAGGCTCTGGACGTGAAAAACATCCACTAGCTCCCAGAGTCCGAGTTTTATGCAATTATGCGACTATCAATGAGGATGGAAATGCAAGTGGAGATGAAAATAAAGTGGAAGGGATGCAAGGCGTGCAACGGGTATACATGGTCTGTCTTTTGACTCTGTCCTTTCTTGCTAGCAACCCATTATGCTTTCAGACGGTATCTCGGGTGCAATATAACATTGCATACGGTGACATGATCAAGTATTCTTCTCCTTCTTATATAGCAGAGAACGCCCAAAGTTTGTTCACAACACTCCTTGGAGTTTTGAGCGATGTTCCTCGTATCGACTTTGATCCATCCTTGTCCTGGAGAGGTTGCCTCGTTATCTCATCTGCCATATCCTCCAGCCCTGACTTCAAACCTTAGACTGGGCATTGCCTGATAAACTCATCTACTCCAATGTATCATCACTACTGCAGGTTTGCAACGAACAGCCACAATTTCGTGAGGAAGCTACAGTTGCAATTTGCACCTTCCTCTCCAACACTGTTGAAGGCATCAATCTGTGTAGCTGTGAGTGTTTTTCAACATCCAAGAGCACGTTTTCTGACGACTCTAGCTTTTGACATTCTCGTCCAGGTCATGCCTGCATTACATGGTTTTTACCGTGCAGTTAGCTCTACCCCTTACAAATGGGACATAGGCCAATGGCGATGTATCTCTCAAGAGTTAAAAAAGTTATGCCACAGTGAGGTTGTTGAAAAACTTAATCATCTATTGGTCAACATCATCCAAAAGGAAGGGGCGAATGGAAAATGCATGCAATTCATCCAGACTTTTGTGTCCCGTTATGTCTCTGAAGGTCGACCCCTCAGTGGTTATTTTATCGTCTGTTGCGTGATCGAAACGGAGTGGATGATTCTTTCTCAAGTCCTTGTTCCACCTGCAAAGACAAAAGCCACTGATGTAGAGGCTGACGCTGCGAACAGGGCTTGCGTTGCATTACTTCATGACGAAATTACGGATACAAGAACATTCAGTGATGAAGAAAGGGCTTCTATCAGATCTGTTGCGGCTTATGCCATGCAATGTTTCGCGGATTTCTTCGATCAGGTTCAGGAAATGGATAATGAGCCCTCTATCGACACTTATGCATGGGAGACGATGTCAGAAAGTCTTGTAAGCATGATAATGAGCTCGTTGCATATGTGCTTTTTTAAAGCATCCCTCTCGATAGAAATTAGCTTCCATCTGTTCTGTAGCCCTAGGAGAAATCGACCAGAACATCTTCTCTCGCATCGTCCTCTTGCTTAGCAATGAATCTCCCATCTCAGATAATTTGGTACAAGAGGCTGCTTTGAAATCCGCAGCCATCCTTGTCAGAAGGTAGTACTTTGTGTTGAATGTCTGTAAATACTCATATCCTTCACTAGATTTCCAGAAATTGCTTCTATAATGGCTTCGCATTTAAGGAGATTTGTAACATCACCTCTCCTTCTTTGTGAATTTGAGTTTGCAGAAGGTCGTGCTCCCCCCTTGGCTGCAGCCGCGAGGTGCCTTTCCCTGTGTATCAAGGTTTGGCTCATAGGCAATATTTCAGTAAAAGTTGATCTCTAAATTTATGAAGCTTGCTCCAGGAGATGATCTAATTATGTCGAACATATATTCGCTTCTCAATTTCATCGCTGCGACGAGTAAAGATACTCATGATGCTTCTTTTGGTGGCCCGGATAGTTATGATTCTGAGACTTTCCACTCATTGGAAACGGAATTACGCGAACTGTCGGAGGAGGAAAAGCGTCTGACCGGTATTAGTACTATCTCTGTCGTAACTCGCTTGGCGTTGGAGTTCAGCGTTGAAGCGGTGCGTAGCTCAAAAACGTGATATTCTTTTCATATTAATATCTACTGTTATAGGTAACTAAACTGACAATCTCGATGCTTCTGCAACGTTTGCGCTCTGCAGAGCCTACTGTCGAGGCAACTATTGCGTACAACCTTGTAGATCTGGCTCTCGTTGCGCCGGAAGGCCCATTCATTGATATTATCCGATCCTTCTCTGCTATCAACCGTTCAGTAAATCTAGATGACCCAAGGTCTTCCAACAACATGGTATTGTATCTTTTCAGCTTTTTGATTCGGTGCTCATCGCCTGATGCAGGTCCTTGCTGCTCAAACGAGACTTGCCCAGGATTTGGGTCGGCGACCTGAGCTTTTTGGCATCTATTTGACGGAGCTGCTGACCTTGTTTCTTGACAAGGGAGTTGCAATTCAGAACTTACGGATCACTAATCCCCAAGTGAAGGTGATTCTGTTTTTATCTAGGCTCACCTCATGGATTGACATGATTCTAAGATCGATGATATGATTGAATCTTTAACTTCCCTTCTGCTTCCTATTGATGCCTTGTTAGCTCATGCAGACTTCAAGCTCTGGGAGAACGCCTCTTCAGAAACAATTTCTCTTTTCAGGAACTTGTGGTTCCTTTGTGTCTTATTCAATTTCACCTCATTGGATGAAAGGAGCGATACTGCTGTAGATTGGCTGCTCCCTACACTTATGCGTATCGCCACCAAAACTCCCTGCATGGTTGTTGAAGAAACTCACGGGGCATTTGCGAGTGACATTGAGTACAATACTGCCATCCGACAGGAGTATGCCGAGTCGGTAAGCATTGTGAAATGTCATTTCATTCTTTGATCTACGTATTAACATCATGATTCAAGATTCTCTCCAAACAACGGATCCGATTGACTAAATACATTATGCTCAGATCCAGTGAACTTCGAAGTCTGTCCTCTGGACAGGTTATCTTTCTCTTGGCAATGCACGACATTGAAAGTCTGAGAGCATCAGAGGGTTTGCCATCTTCTCTAGTTACTTACTTCATCAATGATTCCTTCAACAAGAACCCCGTGCTCAGTGTTTGTATGGAAGGCATTGCTGAGAAAGTGAGGCTCAAGGTCCTGAATTTCACTTCCTAACTCAGTTTCAGGTCATTGGGGGTTGCCAAACTGCTTTGACTGGCAAAGCCTCTCAACAAGCTCTTCCCAAGTGCCTCTCGGGCGAACTCAAACAATTAGTCATCAGCAGCACTCATCGAATTCCCAAGGTTAGGGAAATTGCATCCCGATATCTCAACCGGCTTTTGGTCTCCTTCCCATCTTTGATGTGTGATCCTCACTTGGTATTCGCGATACTTGAGGTTTTGACGCTCCTCCAACGCGGAACTGAGAATGAATTCGTGAACGAGGTCCGTAATGTGCATTGCCTGTCCGTCCACTTGACTTATCTCATGGCTTTGGTAGTATGAACCAACCTGGGAATATTATTCGGACCGAGCCAAGATTTCGCTTCAGTTGACCGATGATTATCAAATCCGCAGAGAAATCCTTGACAATCTTTTGCGCAATGCAAATTCCTGGTTTGAATTGGCTTTGAGTCGGGCCCCTTTGGAACTACAGTCAACATTACAGGTCATTTGAGTGGGTATTTGACTATACCTATCTAACTCTGCCATTAGAAATATCTTGCCGTCAATCAACCGGTCCTGGGAGCGGACTCAGCTGAACTGGGAGCTTCCGTTGCTGAACGCTTTGGGAAGGATGTTGGACCTGTACATCGTCACCTTTGTACGACATGATCTCTTACTTCGTGTAGAGATGCTAACGCTTTCCAGTCTCATTGAAATCTATGTCTCGCTGGAGTATGGACCAGGCAAAGGCTTTAATAAGTCAAATCGCGATCAAGAGTTATTATTCTGGCGAGGCTGCAGGTTTCCGTTTCTGTGGCAAGGAATGTACGTGGGTTCGATTTGTTTTGAAAATTATTACTAATTTGGCTACACGGCTCAGATTGTAGGGTTGTCAAGGGTGCAGATACGCCACAGAGCGAGATCCGGGCACTGCGAGAAAAGTTGCAAGCTTCAATGGCGGATATCAGGTCGAAGCACCCATCCCTCACTGTTCAAGAATTACGTCGTTTGTTATACCGTTGTGCTGCGGTGCTGGTCTCGTTAGACTACGTACGTTTTTCTCTCGTCCAATCCGGGCTATTTAAATCGGGTGTATTTACAGTGCGATTATGATTTGCTGCATTATATTGTTGCTCTGCCATTCGCTGTGGCTACTCCATCTGCCATGGTTGTTGCCGCTGAAACTTGGAGCTGGCTCATATCAGAAAAATCAGTAGTTGAGGTGGCCCTAATGAGCGAAATTGTCTCTGCTTGGTCTTTGACCATCAAACATAAAAAAGGAATATTCTCTCGAAATATGAAGTCAGTCCAATCTAGACCACGATCTATCTCCTCCTGACATGTTTACAAATAGTTATCATGATCCTTTTAACTCTCCAATCGCATACGCTCCAACTGACAAAGAGCGGATTAGTAAAGAGTTGAAGGATGCTCACAAACTTCTCAGTCCTCATGTTTTGGTATTGCACTTGCTTTACAGTCGCCTACAGGCCGCCAGATACTACCAACCCAACATTATATTCCTTATCCAACAACTTGTTCTGAGGTCTACCCACAATCATAGACGCTTCAGGTATATATCAAAGGAGCCATCATTTACAGTTATCTGAAAAGTTCCATAGCACTCATTCCCTAGCTCGAGAGCCCCGATTTTCATTCCTGCTCTTTGGTTTTGAAGCACTTAAAAGTTCTCACTTTGATGGATTTTGCGAAAACATATTCAGAGAATCTCTCTATCAACTTGCATTTTCCTGGTATAGTGTGCTACCTCAGTGAGTTTTTTTCTTGCACTCCAGCTCATCAACCAGCTCATCTACGAAGATGGACATTTGGTGCCGACCGTGTACAGCTGAACACTGAATTGAAGATTTTATCCGAATTTCTTTCATACCTACAACTCGACGTCGTCCGCGGTCTCCCATCAGCTTCAAGCCTATCACCTTTACAGTGTGTATCACGAAAGTCTTGTAAGTTTTTTGGCAGAATATGAGCGTGAGCTCACAGTTTTCAGACTATACTACACGGTTGAGAGATTTGAACACACCCTTACGCCTCTTGACTGAGTCTGAACTCTCTCGTCTTTCCGTTTGGGTTAACCCTACGAACGACATCAAACGCTCTATGGATGTAACTGGTGCCACAGAACGTGGACTTTTTGATACAACCTGGGTCACTCTCATTCACTCTATCTGGAATATTGATCCGGCCATTGTGGTCCATCTACCCGAGCGTTTCAAGTTACCTCTCATTAGGCATGAAGTCTCAAGGCTAGTACGTTCAAGTCCTAAAAAAGTCCTTCATGTATGCGAAGCAGTCCATATTTCGCTTGGCGAGAACGTTGATCCAACTGTCCGGAGAGACCACAAGGTAGATAGCCAAGCAAATCATTTCAGTAACTTTTACTCTTTCATAATTACAGTACCTTCTTCTCTGGCAAGCGGTTCCCCCCATCATCGCGACCACCTACTTCGAACAACGATACAACAACCAACCACACATTTTGCAATATGCACATCGTGTATTAGAAGAACATCCAGTTGAACTGACCTTTTTCTTCATCCCTCAGGTCGTTCAGGCACTTCGTTATGACACCTTAGGTGAGTTTCATCGCACTATCTAATTGACTAAGGTTCATGAAGTCACAGGTTATGTGTCCCGATTTATCTTCGAGACGGCCAAAATATCACAGCTCTTTTGTCATCAAATCATCTGGAACATGAAAGCAAATTGTTTCAAAGACGATGCAGCAGAAATTGTCAGTATATCATTCTTGTAATTTCTTATTCTCAACCGGTTCTTAGGAGGATCCCATGAAACATACTCTCGACGCTATGACAGATGAAGTAGTCAATTCACTATCTGGTGAAGCACGTGAGTTCTATGACAGGGAGTTCAGCTTCTTCAACGAGGTTACCTCAATCTCTGGGAAGCTGAAACCTTACATTAAAAGGACAAAGCCCGAGAAAAAGGTGATCTTTCTTGACTCCTAGTTGGTTGCCACTAATATTCCTCTTGCTCTTTTAAGGCCAAAATTGACGAAGAAATGGCAAAGATACAAGTTGACGTCGGCGCTTATCTCCCTAGCAACCCAGATGGCATAATCGTCGATATTGACAAAAAGTCTGGGAGGCCTTTACAAAGTCATGCGAAGGTATCTCTGGCTACCCTCTGTAATCCTCATTTGATTGATCCATCATAGGCACCATTTATGGCCACTTTCAAAGTCAGAAAAGAGCGGATTGAAATTGAAACAAACCCCGGCTCTGTTGTTGACGGTACAGGGGTAGAGAAGCGCATCCAGTATGACGTCTTGCAACAAGCGATTTTCAAAGTCGGCGACGACTGCCGCCAGGATGTTCTTGCATTACAGGTCATTGCCATGTTCAAGAATGTCTATGCAAGTCTCGGCCTCCCGCTCTATCTGTTCCCATATCGTGTTACGGCGACGGCCCCTGGAGTAAGAACTTGTGATTCAACGACGAAAGTCAGACTCAACTCCTTGCATAGTGTGGCGTCATAGATGTAGTCCCAAATGCTACCTCTCGCGATGAAATGGGTCGGGCTAAGGTCAACGATCTGTTGGACTTTTTCACCTCTAAATATGGAGGCCAGGATACTGTTACTTTTCAGAAAGCACAATTGAACTTTATTCAGTCGATGGCTGCATACTCCGTGGCTTGTTACATTCTCCAGATTAAGGATCGACACAATGGAAATATTATGATTGACGGTGATGGGCACATCGTACATATAGGTAGGACATCGGCGTCTCAATCATTCTAGTTCATGTTGACATGGTTTTTGCCAGATTTTGGGTTTTTGTTCGATATAGATAAGTACTTGTTATAACTCATTTTCACTTTTCTGATGGCTGATTGACTATGATATCCACGTCCAGGGGTGAGTATGTTCGCTGTCAATTGCTGGAAATTATCTTGATGGCACCCGAAGGGAGTCAAATTCGAACCAAGTTCCTTCAAGCTCAACCATGAGATGGTAGTCCTGATGGGTGGAAGATACTCTCAAGGCTATCAACTATTTCAGAGTTTGACCGTCAAAGCATTTCTAGCTGTTCGGCCATACGCAGAGCAGATCATCAACACCGTCCAGCTCATGCTTGATACTGGCCTCCCCTCCTTCAAAGGCGAACCAACCATTCGAAGGTTGGGAGAACGATTTGCACTACATTTGAATGATCGCCAGGCTGCTGAGTTCATGATGGGCATTATACGAAACGCTCATGAAAACGTGAGGAGTACCTTCTATGACGAGTTTCAACGGGTGAGCATCGGGTTTCACCATCACGACTTTGCTTACCCTTCTTCGCCAGCTACAAAACGGTATGTCAAGTGTCACCTCATCATTGGACCGACGTTCACATTGGGAAAGGAATACCGTACAAGTCTTAAAGATAGATCTCACTGGTCGCTTACTACATTTGCCTCCGAAAAATACACCCTCTGTAAAAAAAACACCTGAAAGAAAGTAGTAATAGATAGTTCTTAGTCAACTACAGCTTGACAACTGGTGAGCTCCTATGTTGTATTCGAAAGTCCTTAAAATCTTCTTTATTGGTGCTTAATTTGTGCTGGGATTGGACAATTAAAATTGGTATTAGACTGCAGCACAAAAGTAACCAATTATTCTTGTTTCCGTGATGATGGAATTAGTCAAAGATGGATGACAAGCATAAAAGATATCCCATGGATGAAGGCACTATAGCCAAGTGGTTACGGCGACAGATTCGAATCTTTGGTTGTTTATCTGTTCCTCTTTGAGGGCGCAGGTTCAAATCCTGCTGGTGTCGTCTTTTTTTGTGGCAAAAGTAACACTGGACCAGTTTTGTCATTTCTACGGCATTTGTTGCTGGGCTCTCTACATATCAAACCCTTGTTCAGGACCACCAGATTGATCAAGAAAGTTGCTTTATCCCATTTTCAAGGGCCTCTTGGGCTCAACAAATTTTTATTAAAGTGTATGGAATTGGATATCAGATGTTAAGTAGGCAACGCCAAGAAAATGATCTAATGTAAAAAGAATAGATACAACATAAAAACAACAGTACTCTAATCTTCAACATTTATTAACAAGCATATAGGCCCCGAATCGGGCAATTTGACTCGTCCAATGATCAGTGACGAAAACACAGAATTACGACTCAGTATGTCTCCAGCATCCTCTTTTTCACCTGAGTTGCCTAGCAAAGGTTTGAGTCTCTGCAAGAGATCACCTGAAATGTTGAGATCGAGCATATTATCGCCTATCTCGATTCCTTGCAGAAAGTCACTCTGGATCTTCCATTACCTTTGACATAATTAAAGTGGATAATGAAAGACATACCTCACCCCTCAACATTAATTCCGCTCTATCACCGATCTTGTCCTCAACCAATAAGATCAACTCAAACGTGGGGCGAACGAATTCATGGTCGATGTCTAAGCATTTACGGCATGCCTTATTCTCTTTGGGAATCCTATTCAACACAACTCAGTCAATTGTTCAGATAACAGTCGAAAGAAATTAGACCTTTGTTTGCACTGACAACACCAGAGACGAACCCAATTACTCGGTGAACGAGGATAATAATCAATAACCCGGGCGATAAGCCTTGCTTTTAGACAGTCTTTCGTAGAAGCTTCAATTTGTGCTATCTTCAGATTTGGTCTGATAGCAGCTTGTAGAATTTCGGGTTCACAAGCCTGACTATATGGTTGTAAATCCTCCTCTTTCTGATTATTTTTCTCTTTTTCTTTCTCGTGCTGAAACTCCTTTTTACGCCTTGCAATAATGAACAGGGATTGAATGGAATGGGAAAACCTGGAACATACTGGTGTAGTGCTTGAAGGTCTTCATTTGGACTGTCGGGTTGAAGCAAGTCCAGGAGTAAATCATAACCTCCCAAGTCTCCTTGAAGGTTCTTATCAGTTCCACTGGGCAAAAGACGAAGATTTTTGATTGCAAGGAATTTTCCGCTGTTCTCTTTCAAGGACTTCGCATTCTGAACTTGATTGTCTCGGAGCTGGATGACGACGACACGTCCCTCTAACCCTTGGGACCAATCTTTATCGCAGGGATACAAAAATCTTGGATGCTCCGTGTAATCCGTTACAAAAAGGCACGTCTGGTGGACTTTATCAACAATATGGAGTAGCTGTTGAAATCGTGAGATTTTAAGTGGTGCTTTTACTGGAAAAAATTACCTCCACTGTGCAATTGAAAATTTCCTTTTCCTGGACATCTTTAAATAATTTGTGACGAAAAGAAGGCAAATTTTGAGCCTTCTGTTTCTCCCATTGCTTCTTCCGCCTTGTAGAAATATGATATAATCAGCTAATGATCATGAGATTTACTGAAACATACTCCAGTAATGCTTGTAATGGAGGATAGTCGTCGTCAGAGTCAACTTGGTTAAATTTTGTCTCTACCAGCTTTCCTTCTGCAAAACCGTTGTTACCGCGGATCATTCGAGCGTTTCTCACAGCCCAGTAAGTCTGAGGTTGGAAATCTCTTCCTCGGGTAGCTGCCTCATCCCAGAGATTGAATAAAAGCACGTATTCATTCAAACCAACAGGACACCAGGGAGCCTGACAACTTGCAGCTTGAGTGTTCCTGGTATAATCTGTGACATAAAGAATGAAAACCCGGTTTTCACTCTCAAAGCCATTGAGGACCTGTTATCACGTCAGTGGGATGGACAACCAGAAAGCAGAAGAGAGTGACTGACCTCAAATGTACAATCGAAATAACCATTTGGTTCCACGTCCGGCCCTGCATCACAGAAGAGTCGATGTTCGCGATATCGGCGGACAGTGGGATCAATTAATTGGTGAACCTGACCATCTGTCTCAGAGGTAAGTGAGTTTTTCTCCTTCCACCAATTGGCCAATCGCTTGCAATAGGGCTTCTCATGTTCTAGCTCCTTCAGGAAAGGAGAGGAATGGAAACCACCCGCAGCCAGTAAATCGGTTTCGGGAGCTTGGCCTATACTGGGCTGAAGCATGGATTCTTTGGAAGTGGAATAAGCAGCCCATTTTGTTCGATCCTTATGGCCGACGCCAGATAAGCCATTGAAATCTTGCAGCTTTACGTAGTCAAGGATCTGATATATACTATGGAAAGGTCATACTCACTCTGATACCACGCAGGATCAAAATGTCCCCGTCACTCGCCCGCGGTAACCATTCCTCGAAGTTCCCCTGAAAGAACACAATGCTGAAGTCGGTAGGAAGATAGTCAGAATCCTCAAATGAAGTGGAATCTTGTAAATGGATGGTGGCAGTCCAATCTACCTGCGATTGAGCAACGAGAGCGGATGTCAGCAATCGGGGACCCACCCCCATTTCTTGATCTATGCGGCGCTTTACAACCTCTGACAATTCCAATCACATTAATTAAAGCTCCGGCCTTCAAGTTGAGGACTTGTTTCATTGTACTATAGATATATTGCGGCTGTGTTTCAATTATTTAGACCTGAACGTAAAGGATATGTCTTGAAAACTACCTGTAAGTAGTTCAGCTGTGCTAAACATCCTTCTAGAGTATTATCATCTATTTTTGCCACCTTTCTTCGCTGCAATATCTTTCGAGGTGCTATTTTGTAGAAAAAGCAAGCAAGAACGTACGCCCAAGTTAATCACGGTTGGTCTTTCGACAACTTTAGTATTGTCTGCGATAGTTGTAGATCCGGCAGCAACAGCAACAGTTTCTGAAAGAGGATTCTGCGCCGATGGCTGTTCAATGACGAATTTTGATATTGCTGCTGCTGCGTCTTTTTTATTAGCTTGTTTCTTTTTCTTGCCTTTACGCTGCGGTCCTTGCGGGACTGCTGGTCTAGACTGCAGTGTAACTCGTCCTTGTACGTTTGGTCTGACCTGATTAGATATAGCTATGACGGGAGATTCGTATTTTATATCTACATCAACGTCCGTTGACTCTTGCTTCGATATAGGTGGCCTTGGGTTTCCGTTCGTTCGCCCAAGAATTAGCGAGTCCAGAGTCATTGAACCTTCACTCGGAATATTTTCCATTGTCATATTCTCTTCATTGAGGATAGCATCATTCAGTCGGCCACCAGTCATTCTTTTGATGAGATCCGACACTCGTTCAGGGAAAGGGACATCAGGAGTACCAAACCAGTCATCTTCCTTGTTTTTGGTCTCCGATCGTTGGACTTGAGAGCGATTATCAGGATAGAAGAATTCAAACCAGCCAACATCACAACTCACGCTGCCAAGTATTCATAAAAAACGGCTCTCCATTCCGGAATTTCTGAAAGACGACGCCCTCTTTAAATATCAACTTGGCTGTTGTCTTCCGGTTCTCAGCAGAACTGACACCATCTAAGGAGAGTTGAAGATCATCCATAATTGCGACAGCCTCCGGTCCAGACTCTTTCAGATATTGAACCCAATCGCCTTCGAGGGACACGGTAATTTTGTGCTTCTTATCCGAAAGACAACATTTCGCAACGAAATTCCATATCAACTTGTCTGGAATATGAGACCAAACCATATCCACTTTGCCAGTAAAGTATCCAAGTGCATTAGCGAGGTTGCTGATATTGCAAAAGCAGTTATTAAATGATTCATCGAAGATGTCACTGGATATGTTTTTGCGCGGATTTTTGTTAGAGGAATTGTCAACGTCATTGTTGTGCTTCCGTTTCATTATGTCAAGTTTCGAGTTATTTTATCTCGCGAGACACGCTCAAGCCCAGAATCACGTGCACAAGTTCTGATATTTATGTTCTTCACGATGCCATATATTAATACGATTCAAAGGGTATGCAATAAATGATATCAGTATGACAGTGTTTCCATGATAGCATCCAAAATGCGGATGGAATCTGGCAGATGGAATTTCTCAAATTGCATTGCGTTTGGAAGACTAACAATGCCTTAGCTGAGTTCCAAGTACATGAGAAAAAATACTCACTCGTATCCAGTAACCCTCCTAACAGGTGCCTCCAACTTTAAGAAACACCTCTTCTGCACCTCGGCGCTGATTTCAGCACCTACGCCTGCTGTCATCCCAGCCTCATGAACGATAACCAATCTCCTAGTTCTATTAACACTATCAACTATGTGTTGCACGTCCCAAGGTAAAATAGTCCTCAGATCTATGAGCTCCACTTTCGCCTGTCTGAGAGACTGAGGGACAAGAGAGTCCAAACTAGGGGGAGGATTCTGTAACAACTTGATAGCATCTTCAGAACTGTAAATGGGAGTTCCCCATGTGAGGAGGGTTAAGTCTGAGCCGGGAATCAGTGTTTCTGCTTTGCTCAGCGGGAGACAAAAGTCGTCTACGGGGACTTGTTCGACTGCGGAGTATTTAGGATTTTATGAAGGAGCAAGGGAATGGATCAACAAACCTGCCGAACGATAGAGAATCTTGGGCTCCATAAATATGACTGGGTTAGGGTCGCGAATTGAAGCGAGTAGAAGTCCCTTGGCTTGAATTGGAGACCGAGGAATGACGATCTGCATAGTGTTTTCAGATTGGGTCATTCAGAGTGGGTTAGCGAATTTCTTACCTTGAGACCCGATGCACCCATGAAGAAAGCTTCGGGAGATTGGGAATGGTATAAACCACCGTGGCCCTAGAGATCGATCAGCTCGAGTCTGCCTAGACAGATGAAAACTTACGACAGCCATGGTTGGTGCGCGGATGGTGAGACCACCGACGTTGAAAGAGCCGCCGGATCTATACCGGAATTTAGCAGCTTCGTTAACGATCTACAAAACGAATTGAATGAATGTTTCACGGTGGGTGAAGAAAGATTACCTGGTCGAAGGCGGGAAAGATGTAGTCTGCAAACTGGATTTCGGCAATAGCAGTATGGCCCATGGAAGCGAGGCCAATACCAAATCCTGCAATACCCTGCTCCGTGAGGGGTGTATTAAAGACACGGTCATGACCTGGATCGGTTGAGTTTGAGCAGGGTTGGAAGGTAGTGGTGACCTACCGAATTCTTCGGCAAGGCCCTGGAGATGGAGGGTGAGTGAGCAGACAATAAGCGAAGGTGTGATACAGACCATGGTGCACCTGAAGACACCACCAAAAGCAACGTCCTCTCCAAAGACCACGGCATTGTTATCCTTGGTCAGTGCGATGCTAGACGAAGTGGATGAGTGTACAGGGGTTCAGAAGTCGGAACTGACCTGATGGCATCGCGAACAGCCTGGAAAGTGTTTAACTTGCGGGTCTCACGGCCTGAAGGAAAGGCAGACGCGGGAGCGTCGTCGAACCAGGTGATGGCAGGGGTTCTGAAGGCCGTGTGTCTTGTTGTGGCGAAGAGACCAGAGTCTGCGATGGGGTTCCCGGGAGGAGTAGCAGAGAGGGATGTGGAAGAGTTGCGGGTACAGACAAGAAATATGCGAGGTACGATACGGGAGGTGATGGTAGTAGAAAGCATGGATGTAATGTGGACATGATATTGATGGCGGCATTGATGGCGGTGATGCGCACTGTGAGAATGATGGCGGTGATGGTGGTAAATGACGAATGAGGCACTCACCCTTGCATGGCTACATTTGTCGCTCCCGAAGGTGTCTACTCGCTTACAAGCGAGCATTCACCACAGACTGGCGGCGTGTCTACGCTATATTCTACTCGTGTTTCTGCTGTGCTGGTCCCGCCCGACAGCGACGACAACGACCCGCCGAGTCCGTCGGTGCCTGAGCAACACTCGATCTTCTCCCTGCGCCCGGGGAAGAAGTCAAGTGCGCGCCCAAAGCACAACATGCGTACGTCATCGTCGTCGTTTGTCACCCGCATTCAGAGCACCGATGGCTGGCCCAAGTTGTTGCAGTCCAAGCACGGTATGGCTGCCGTAGTCGCATACAACGTTGCAAAGAGTCTGGTCCTCGTGGATGGGGCGTCGAGGACAAAGGTGTGGCCTGTTCTCTTCTACACATGTGTGTTCAACAATAGTCCCAGCAGGAGCCCCTTGTCCGGGTGTCATTTTCTGCATGTCCTACCTGCCACGACATCAACCATGCGACGGCGTCGGGCGACCGTCTCGACGTCGTCATCGGCTTCAGCACAGGCGATATTGTCTGGCTTGGTCTGTCTCGTCTCCCGTCTCTCTCGCCCAAGGAGCTCATCGTCTCTCAGACCCCATATCCTCCCGTTATGCTCGTCTCAACAAACAGGGCTGTATATCCAGCTCTCCTTGCACCGCTGTCCACTGGGTCCCTGCCTCCTCTGCTCTCTTTCTTGTCTCCCATGCCGATGGCACCATCGTCTTGTATGACAAAGAACGCGACGACGGCGTCTTCACTCCCCAACACCCTGATGGCCCCTTCGATCCCAGTCCCCCGCCCCTCTGGGATTCCACTCACGCCCTGTTTGTCACTATGCCCCCATGGCATCCTACCTCATCCACTGCCCCAGTCCCTCCTGTCCCCGGCAGATCTGACAAAGTTGTCAAAAATCCTGTCAGCCATTGGCGAGTGTCTCGCAAAGCTGTCTCCAGTCAGTACCTTGCCTTGTTCAGATGGCATCCCTCATGCCCATATAGACTTCGCATTCTCACCCGATGTAAAATATGTTGCTGCCACTTCTGAAGACGGATGTTTACGCATCATCGATGCTTTGGCTGAACAGTGTGTACGACCTTATCCTTCTCTCACATAATTTGAATATCCAAACAGGCTAGTCGACTGCTACGCTTCCTATTTTGGCGCACTCACTTGCGTCGCTTGGTCTCCAGACGGCCGATTTGTCCTTGCAGGTGGTCAAGATGATCTCATCACCATCTTTTCGCCCTGGGAACAACGAGTCGTCGCCCGATGTCAAGGCCACTCGTCTTTTGTCTCTGCTGTTGCCTTTGATGATCTGCGATGCGATGGTCGCACCTACCGCTTTGGCAGTGTAGGAGAGGATAACAAACTCATTTTGGCGAGTCTCTACCACTTCCATTCCTGTAGTCGTATTTCAACTGCCTTTCAGTGGGATTTTTCTAGTGGTGCCTTGCATCGACCAAAACATCAGGTACACTCTCTCTTCTTTCTCTTATCCATCATTGACTCACAGTCGTCCTCAGGCCACACATCACCAACGCATCTCCATCTCATCTACTATCTCTCTTGCATTCCGTAATTCCTATCTCCCACAATACCACGCCGTCCAAGAATCCACCCACTCTCCACGCCATCACCCTGCACCCTCTCGTAATGAAATTGCTATCGTCCAACCTGTATTAGTACGTCTTTGGCACTACGCACCCTACCAGCTGAAACCCATCGGATGATATAGGTAAAACCTCTGGATAGCGATTTGTTGACAGATGTCGCGTTTATGCCCAGAGTGGTTATTACGGCGACCAAGATCGGACACGTCAAGCTATGGGTACGACCTTTGAATTTGACGAAGACGGTCGCGAAGGGGGAACGTTGATACCTGATGTACAATTATACACATAATTTGTAAAAGTAAACACAAATAATAGCTTGTGGCTGTGCCAGAGCCAGGTTTATTCGCTCAATGCCTGTCGTATCTCCAACACTCCTCCGCCAGCCTCCTCATTACCCACATCTCTTACCCAAACCAAAACCTCCACATCCATCACCCCTCCCTCGAAAACGCGTATATTCAAATCTGAATGCTGTTCGAGATCTACAACGCGAGATGGATGATTTAAGCGACGAAGAAAATGAATTGGAAGATCTCGTACGTTGGTTTTCTTTTCTCCCTCGAAATTCATTATCATTATTCTTGTTGGTTCCATGCAATTATAATGAGAGAAATCTTTTTTTTGAAAAAAAAACAAACTCGAATTATTTTGTAATACCAGACGACATCTATACATAACGGAGGATACAATCATCTCATACCTATTGGTCGATCCATGACACAACAAGAAGAGAAAAATGACGTATGTTTTTTCACATCCCTTTCATGTTCAATGACCAATTCTGCAATGGTTTATCTTCTGCCAATAGGCAGAAGAAGATTCGGAGGATTCAGAAGGTTCAGGAGGTGCACCCTCTATCATAGAAGACGAAGGTGAAAACGAATCCGGTCAAGATCTTGATGCAAGTATGGAAGACCTTGACGAAGATGAGGATGATGATGAAGATGATGAACATAATGAAGACGAAGACGACGACAACGCTAATATGGAAGAGGAATCCATGAAGGACTTGCTTGAAGGCGAGGCTGAAGGATACGAAGAAGAGCCTTCCGAGGTCTGAATGCAACCTTGTCGCTATTGAAGAAAGAAGCTCAACTTTATGTTATTGTACAATATCATCCAAGCTTGCAATTGTTCACGCCTCTACACGATTGATGTCGCTTTCATCTAATAGAACATCCCACAATGCACGAGGATTCTGGTAGTCGTGGTGGATAATGTTAATCAACCATCTCTGATCGCGCACACCCTCCAGAAGTTTGCGCTCATCCGATTCTGGATGATAACATGATGCCCAATCAGACCATGTGGAAAATGCTTCTTCCTACAACATACTCAGGATCTGGGTCGGTGAATAAAGGACCAAGAGAAAGCACACCTTCCAGGACAGGAATGACTCATGTTCGATAATCGTCGTTTGGATGATTTCTTGTCCAGGAAATACACCCCATGTCACTACATTCCTTTCATTTTGAGAAACATTGGTCTTGAACGCGCCCTGGCAAGCTAGACATTAGGCACGGCGATATACTTGGACCATCCCTACTCACTTTGTGATTGCCAGCAATGTAATGTACCCATCCTTTCCCTCTCTTTTCAATTCGTCGCTCAAGCAACTCGACATCTGCTTCGTCGCAAAAAAACTCTACAAATCCCTTTTGAAAAACGTATCCTGCCTTTGGACCCCAACCTACAATCTCATCAGAGGAGTTAACACCATTGATCGCAGGCTGCGAGCCAACAGTCCACCAACTCCTCTGCGTCAGCTGCTCAAGCTCTGGAAGAATCATCAACGATTCAGACGATAGAGGCCCCGGAGAGAAAGGTGTAGTGGAAATTTGGGAGTGGATATGATCCAGAAAAATCTGGGTGAGCTCTGAGAGTGTTTTTGGGTGACGCCATTGTCGAAGCATTTCACTGATCTAGTACAACGCTCAGTATAAAACCTTGCTGCGAGAGAGAGGAGACGAACCGCGAGACCAGAGTTTCCCCATAGATCCTCAGCACCAAAGGCAGGACTTTTAAAGTCTCCGAAACGGCCATTTGGAAAATCGTCCCAGCTTGCCGCATTATTTAGTTCTCCTCGACCAGCTTCACCATCTGTAACTGTGCTTGATGCCAGGGATTGTGTTGCGTCATAGGCTGCAGCGGTTGCCGTCACCACGAGGTTGGGATCGCCCACAGGTGTTGGTTTGTCGGGTACGTCCTTTGTTGACATTGAAACCTGAGTCGCTAACTGAAGACGACGAAAATGGTCTTACAGTGATAAGTCTATTGTGAGGGTGAGCTAGGGTATCTGTCCACTGAAGAGTTTCAAGGATGCGCTGAACACTCTTTTCAAGGTTGAGAGTACAAAAGTGCACTCCAGAGACATTGGCTTCGGACACGAGCCTACGAACCATGTCGACGGCAAGGAAGATGCCATAGTCTTTTACCTGCTGGTCGTCATGCTGAACCCAATGTCAAGACCAAATGCTCCATCTAAAAATTCACAAACGTACGCTGATGGGCTTCAATGCTTCCTGAACATGTACAGGCACTTTGGCTCCCGTCAGTTGTGTCAGACGTTGAAATGATCCGTAAGTTTGTATGGGCATCACTCCAGGTATGATAGGTACGTTGATACCTGAAAACATAATGAGGAAAAGGCGAACGTTGAGATGGCGCATCGAGCAGACCTTTGAGACGAACTTTACGCAGCCAGGCCAGAAAACCATCGACGTCGTAAAATAGCTGTGTTATGATAAAATCGGCACCAGCATCGACTTTTGCTTTAAGATTGTCGATTTCTACGTCCGTATCGAGGAGATTGTCGGGATGGCCGTCGGGGTAGGCTGAGAGGACATGTGAACAGGAGGCGATGGGGCGAGGAGGATGAGGGGGGTACCTGCCACTCCAATGCAGAAATAGTTGCCGTGAGTTTTGCGAACGTATTTAACGAGGTCGATAGCGTGCTGGAAACGCAGGTCGGAGGGAATCCATTCTTCCTGTCCTCTGGGTGGGTCTGGAGGGATATGAGACAAAGATATGGCGAGAACAGGACTCACCACCGCGGAGAGCAAGAATATTTTGGACGCCACATTGTTTGGCTCCCTGAATTTAATGACATGAGAAGAAGCATCAAAGGCAGTGGTCAAGACACACAGACCTGGAGAGCAGCATCGACCTGGCCGAGCTCTGCGTTTGTGCAGGTGAGATGCAAGAGAGTGGTCAGGTTGTGGTTGTTCTGTGTGAGGGAGGCGAGCTCGATGCTCTTGTCCTTTGTAGATCCACCAGCACCCCAAGTAATACTGACGGCGAGAGGATTGAGCAGGGCAAGGCGGGAGATGCGAGAAAGAAGATTGTCAAAGCCCTGGAGCAAGTGAGTTGACTTAAATGCCGGGAAGAGAGAACACACTTGGTCCGTGCGCGGAGGAAAGAACTCCAACGTGAAGAATGGCCTGCTCTGCCCGAAAAACGAAATCTTGTCGCTGATCTTCATCGTATACTTTCTAGAGTGTACACGTCACGTGCACCCCTCCTTACCTGTCTACCCTCATGGCCGAACACACCGACCTGTCCTCAGCACCTCCCAAGCGCACAAAAATCGTTCTCCTCGGCGACCAGTCCGTCGGCAAGACAAGCCTCATCACAAGGTGCGCCGTCCCTCTCTCGCTCACCGTCTGCTTTCTCAACAAACAGGTTCATGTACGATACTTTTGATAATACCTACCAAGCAACGATTGGCATCGACTTTCTGAGCAAGACAATGTACCTTGAGGACAGGACAGTCCGTCTCCAGCTCTGGGACACTGCTGGTCAGGTACAACACATCCTCCCTCTACGTCCAGTTCTCATATCCCCATCCAGGAACGATTTCGCTCCCTCATTCCTTCATACATCCGTGACTCCTCAGTCGCAATTGTCGTTTTTGATATCACAAGCGAGCACCCTTTGAAACAAACCCAACGACTGGCGGTCCTCTGACCATCTCTTTCTAGATCGACAGTCATTCATGTCAACAGCAAAATGGATTGAAGATGTACGGTCAGAACGAGGAAACGACGTGATTATCGTACTCGTGGGAAACAAGGCAGATCTGTCCGACAAGCGGTCTGTAATTCCCTCAGCACACCCTATGGAATTCTAATAAGTCATTCCTCTAGCCAAGTCACACTAGAGGAAGCCACAACAAAGGCGACGCAGCTGAATATCATGTTCATGGAAACCTCAGCAAAGGCTGGTCACAATGTCAAGAGTTTGTTTAAGAAGATCGCCATGTCACTTCCTGGGATGGAGAAGGACACACAAACGGAGCTCAATACAAGTCCGCCTGTTTTTTGTTTCCAGTTGCTCTATTCTCACGCCGTCTTGGGCAGAAATTGACGTTACAACGACCGCAGCAGGTGAAGTGCCACAGGCATCTTCATGTTGTTGATGCACTCTTGTACATTACCATCCCTGTATCCATCTAATCCAGATCCCGATCAAATCAGTCATGTACTCTGATGAACAAAGTTTTGATGCCTGTACTTTCCGGAAGCTGATCAACCCCTATTCATAGTATTTCCTGCACCCCTTGCATTTGCATCTTTGAATTGAGACCAATTCTCATCTTTTTTCCTTTCCTCTTCCGCCATTTCTTCGCCAGCAACTGTGCCGTCCATCTCAGAATCAATTTTAAGCTGTTGTGATGATGTAAGTTTCTCCAAACTTGCTTTCCTGCAAAATGCGTTGTCAACCAATCTATTCGAACACGAAGAAACTGCTCAATCACCCGCCACCAGTAATGATATTGCCTCTCTCCTTCTCAGTTGTTAGGTACTCATCAATAGACATCGTAGGCAAATTGTAACCAGGCCCAAACACCTTAGCTCTCAACTTTGTTCTCTCAACCGCATTCGATGGTAGAATCGTAAAGGGTCGTAAAGGCTGGCCCATCCATTCAACTGAATGATCCACAATTCAAGAAGACACTGCTGGCACTCACATGTCCATATCCATCCAGCAAAGGACCATTTCCGTCCAGCACATTCAAGTCAATTTTCCACATATGCTCGTCGCTTCTTCCCTTCCCCTTCCCCATCCCAATTCTTAAATCTCCTCTCTCACCCAGGGCATGAGGTGCACCACCACCAAACTCTTGTTGTGCTTGTTTTAGTAGTTCGAGTTCTTGGTCCATTGATTCAAGATGCGTATGTGCTTGTCCATAGAACATCTGGAGAAGAAGCAATGTCGTTGTGCGGAGAATCTCGTCTGTTCCTGCATCTAATTCATCAGAGGAAGCAAGAATAGTGGAATTGACGACGGAAGGTGAGGACGGGAGAAGAGAGTAGATCAAATCAAAGTCAGATTGGGAGTGGGTGTCTTCAGATGAGGATGTAGGTAGACTACATCGTTTTTGTAGGACCTGGCAAGTAGACATTAATGGGGACGCACAATAGAGCCAAGTCTTACTTGGATCTGGTCCTTGATCTTTTTGGTCTTCTTATACTGGTTTACCTTGACCTCCCTCCTTTTCGCTGGGTTGGCAAGACTAGATGATTCATGCGAGTGAACAATTTTCTCATTTTCTTGTACGATCTCGTAGTGTTCTAGCTGATGCACGAACGCCCGATGGCATTCCTTGACCAAGTCGATCATTGAAATGAATCACACAAATGTGAGAAGAAGGGGGAGGAGGACATACAATGGTGTTAGATAATACACTCATCCGATCCATTCTCTCCATCGTCCGTACACGGTTCTCCACCTCAGCAAAGACATAAGGTAATGTCAAGTACACCAAATCCCTCGTGGAGATATCATCCAAACTTTCATTTGGACTGAATAGTACAAGTTCTCGAATTCGCATGTGCACTTCTCTTAGGTCTCCAAGGGCCGATTGCACAAGTTCCTACCTGAGGTGTAAGTTGTAATCCTAGGCGCGTGCATGTGGAAGTACGAGAGAAGAACAGCTGCTTCTTTACCTGTGTTTCTTCACCGATAGTTGGTAAGTCACATAGCTTAGACGCCTTCTTGAGACAGTGCTTGTATAGTTCTGGTAGTGGGGTATTTGACATATTACGGCGGGTGGGCGGGCGGAGTTGAAGGTGATAACCTGTTTTCGGAAATTAGATGGTGGCGGTGCGTTGGAGATGATTGCTCTTCGGCATCATAATCAATTACATAATACTATTACATTTTAATTATATTTTTCTCTTCTTCTTTTCACACGATCGGCAATTGTTGCAGGTACTGGAAATGATTCCGATGGTTTACTCTTCGAAATAGTAACAGAAGCCCTCGAAGCAGCTTTGGATAATGTCGCTGGACCTTCTGTTGTTGAAGGAATTAGTAAATATTCTATCTCCTCTCCTTTCAGGTCGTTTTCGCGTTTTCGTTTTCGGGTGGAAGGCTTTTTTGGCCTTGGTGACGGTGTGGGGTTGAAGTCGGCGAAAGATTTGAGATCAGCCGTAAACATGACCTGAAGAGACCCTCCTCAGAATATACAAGAGAATCTCCTCAAAATGAGGCTTACTGAATGCGCCCAGCCGGCATATTCACCCCACACAGAAAATAATTTGACATTCACTTCATCGTAAATTTTTGGGGTCATATTCATCTTTCTAGCACTCGTATTTTTCAGCCCATAATACTTCACAGCAATGTTATACACATGGGTGTCCACAGGAACAACTTCTTTCTATGACACGACATTCATTTCGAGTAAGACTTTCAGTACAAAATTACATACCTTGTCCAAACTCATTAATAAAATACAATCAGCGACTTTTCTCCCGACACCAGTCAGTTTGAGAAGAGCTTCTCTGGCTTCTGTGGTGCTCACTCTCCGAAGCCCTCGCAGCCAACGTTCTGAAGCTTCAGTCGGATCGTCTGGAAGGGTGTCTGACCCGTATGAACTGACGAGAAACTCGGCTGTCTTCTGGATGAATGCCGCTCGGTATCCAAAGCCCAAGGCTCTGAGAGTGGCGGAGACATCTGGCTGGGCAAGAATTGACGGGGGTGGGAAAGGATGGTACGGATACGAGAAGTTTGGATCGTTAGGATCAGCAAGGGATAAAAGTGAAGGCGAGTAGTGATCGCAAAGTCCCCTGACCATCTTTGTTATGCGGGAAATATTATTATTGGATGAGCATATGAACCTAAAAAGCCCATGAGACGAACACAGTAGACATACCGACCGACACATACGAGACGACGTTCTCCCATGGGTCTTGCCTCATGATGCGTATTCCCGTAAAACGGTCCCGAAATCTGGCAAACACTTTGTCACGTTCAGACCATTGTTCATACAGCTGTACAAGGTCAGTGTCTAGCTGGAAGTAGTCTCTGAGCCAAGCCAGTGTTTCTGGATCACGTTGTGCAAGTTGGCTGGCCAGAGGCTGGGGATCTGGAAAAACAGCACGGTAAAAAAGCGTGTCCGAATCCTGGCGTAAACATACGACGCGATCCCTTAGACAGAAACGATATTCATGAGTAGGACCGTTCTCTGTTGTCGGGAGGCGTAGGCAAGACCAGCGGAATGATTGGCCACACCTGAGAACGGCAGCGAGGTTGAGCTGGGCAATTGGGATGTGGAGGGACAAAAAGGACATCAAGTTACAAATATAGAGGTCATAACTTTATCTCGTCACAAAACTATCACAAAACTGTAAGTCCATACATTTCTACGTGCTCCAGGATCTGTTCTCCTGATACACAACCATGCCACCCCCGGACATTCAGAATGCCAGACGGAGGAGGCTCCTTTCTTCCACGCATTCAATCTGTCTTTTACGCTGTTTTCGACGTTAAGCATGGCCCCAAGATAGACTATCAAGTCCCAGAGGACCTCATACTCTCCTCGGGTAGTCTTTCTGCCTTGTCAGCAGACAGTCCATTGGCCCTTCCCACCCCTTCCGTGGAGTTGCCACCGCGAGACCTCCAGTCATGGTATTCCCACTCTCCCTCTGCCACTTCTTCGAATTATGGTAGCAACGGAGCCTTGTCGCGCAATTCAAGTGTATCCATAGTCTCGCCTGTCGACCCGCCGCCGCCCTATTTGAATCAATCGCTGCAACAGGACATAAGTGGATCAGCGCACTCGAGAGCGCTGTTTAATTTCGATGATATCCAAAAATATGTCATACCCCCCAGCGCCCTTTGTGGCCGCTTGGTAATCTGTTCAACAAGAGATCATCGTATCATTGGGTTCCCTGTCGCATTAAAGGGAAGACGGTACGAGCGAAACTTCTTCAGATATAACATTTGTTTTGTGTTTGAGAGGGGTGCTGATCTGAGCTGTTATGAGCCCATTGTGCGCAAAGTCAGCCGTGTCATGACAGCTTGTGAGGTATGTAACCCCTCTCCCCTTTCGCTGATTTCATTGTACATTGCACATGTTTTTGATTGCAGGAAGAGTCTCAATTTCTTTCGAAACCATCCAAATCTTATCCTATCTCTGCGATTCTAGAACAGTTATATGAGGATTTGAATTCCTATGCGGAAACATCGATTTCCCTCGACCAGTTCAATTCGATAGAACTCAAAATATTCCCTTTTTACCCGAATCCACAACCCGTAAAAGACTGGATGGTCCCACTTGCCCTTATCAATCTCACTAAACGCAAGGAAGATAACTGGGACCTCACAATGGCCAAAGCATGTTTACGATCCACCTTATGGGTGTGGCCACCTCTAACTTGGAATAGATCTGTCAATTCATAGATGGCACCAACCATGTCAGCCGTTTAGCTTATCTGGCTGGTTGTGATATTGCACTCGCTCGACAGGCTATTTCACACCTTTTGTGAGTTTTACCTGAATCCATCAACGATTTACTAATTATAAATTAGGTATTATCAAGTCATTATGACCATCGATATCTTCCAATGGTCAAATATGTATACCCTACGGAAGAGTATACAATGGCTGGCAGACGAAATTCATGTGAAAGAGGAATGTGGTCCTTACGTGACAAAACCTGGTGAGCATCATTCTGGCTGTTGTTCAAAGTATAACCCTTGGTTAGGACATAACATTCCTGACTGGCCAAAACTACTTCATCTCTATTCACGACTCAAGCCCGGTAAAACAGTCTATGAATGGAGGGAAGAATATGAAGTCGAGGGGATAGGTGTCGATGTGAGACGGTTTACTTCCTTTGGAGTCATCAAAGGCTTTCTTCGACGAGTACACCGCTGGCCTGTCTATCTCCTGTCCCCAGCTTCACCAGTCCATAAGTCCAAAAACAAGACAGCCCCAACAGACAATACTGCCTCTTTCGACATGAATAATCTCCTCTCTCGCAAGCGGGGACACAGTTTAAATAACGCAGCCCCTCTGCGTTTCCCATTCACTACAGCTCAAACTGGCGAATTAGCAACCAACACCCAGACGTATCGTGTCGTGCGACCAACAGCTGGAACATCGTCAGTCACTTTCCCTAGCTCAGAACACTCCTTGCACGGAATGGCGTTCCCTAATGATGCCTTTTA
>Ga0153986_1000012_pt1 | contig 49312 bp, 57 predicted proteins | sample TSGA070MetaG_FD_104724 | JGI IMG/M metagenome (GOLD analysis project Ga0153986, IMG submission 104724) | Attine ant fungus gardens microbial communities from Georgia, USA - TSGA070 MetaG | ecosystem: Host-associated > Fungi > Mycelium > Unclassified | place: USA: Georgia, Alexander Wildlife... | reverse complement strand
ATAGTAGTAGTCAGTATAGTAGTAGTCAGTATAGTAGTAGTCAGTATGGCCAAGAGTCAGTAGTATAGTCAAGAGTCAGTATAGATCAATACAATCAAGAGTCAAGTCTAGCCAATCAATACAATCTAGCAATCAATACAATCAAGAGTCAAGTCTAGCAACCAATACAATCAAGTTGCTCTAGTCCAGTCAACTATCACTGGTCGTTCGCCTAGTCCAAATCAGATAACACTCATCCATGGACCCCCATCACAACGATCCAGCATACGCTTTTTTCGCAGATTACATGGACAGCTTTCCTGCCCATTTCTACCCTCAAGAGCCTCATGGCGCCCTGCCCCCCTCCCACTCTCCTCCTCCCCCTTCTCCCCCCATTTCCGGCTCTGACTCCTCTGCAGACGGCCTCTACCAGTCCAACTCCTCTCCTCCCTCCAGGTCAAACAGTCTCCTCTATCGTTCCTCCCTCCGCTACCACCCCGCCCCTTCCCCTTCCAGTCCCCCTTCCAGACGCCGGAGCCGTTCTCGTGACTCTGACGACGAAATGGGCCTTGCCTCTTACGCTGCAGTCGAAAACCTTGCTCACACTCGCAAGGAAGCCACCCGCAGGCAGCGCATTGAGGCCGAGCAACGCCGCAGAGATGAGCTCCGTGATGGCTATGCAAAGCTCAAGGATGTCCTCCCCGTTTCCAACCAGAAGAGCAGTAAGGTCTCCCTCCTTGAGCGAGGTTTGTTTCCTTGTTCTTCTTCCCCTCCTCTCTCTCACTCTCTCACACACATCTACATCCAGCCACAAATCATATTGTCTTTCTAGAAAAGTCTAACCAAGACCTCAAGGCTCGTATCAACGCCCTCGAGCAAGAAATGGACAGACTCCGCGCCATCAACGAAAAAATTTCTCTCGGCCATGCGGACCTCCCAATCCCTCCGCCCCCGGTCGACCACCTCTCAACCCCAACCACCCCCTCCAACGACCATCCCTAAATCGCCCCCAATGCATTATTCACCCTCAGTGCTGGCCACCCCGATTCCCTAATGTTTTCTTGCTTTCTCTGCTTTATCTACGCAACATGTATTTTACCTGCATTATTGATTTTCTTTTCACCCGTGCACAACACGTTTTTTTTTGGCTCTTCCTCGTGGTGTCCTCTCTTGCGAGCTTGAGCTTGAAGATAGCTTGAAGATTTCCAGTGTCCGTCACGAGGCTTACAGGCCCCGTGACCGCTTGCTGACGTCATCCTCGAGCCCTTGATAGCCCATCGCTGAAACCATAACTCGGATCCTTTTCTACGAGGGGAATGACGTTCTCCTCCGCCTCAGACCCCAACGGGCTTCTCAATTTATCAATTCAATAATCCCTTCACGTAACTCAATCTCGACAACTTCACCTCTCCCGTTTCGACTTCCATCAGAATTCCTTGATTAGGATCTAAAGGTTCTGATATTAAAACAACGTTGCACGTGAGAAATGTCGGCAAAGTTATTTGTTCGCCATGATTTTATGCCATTCAAGGATGTGAAACCGGATTCATGGAGCGCCCGGATCTCGATCGGCGATAGCCATTGAACCAGAGGTGCGGAACGATACGGATTTCCGGTACGAAACTGAAATTTGCCGGAGATCATGAAACGATTAAACAAGGCTCATACACGACACTTGTCAGACAAACAACTTTGTACACAAGGGCTGTGGGCATTTCCAGGCGTCTCTTCGGACAAGGGCACAGTTTATTTTCTTTTGCAACGGAGGCAATCTTCCAGAATGACAAGGAATAGAAGGGGTCGTGAATAAGATTCATTGGTGTGGGAACAACGGCGAGAACTGAAATCGCCGACTGCAAGTGTTACAGAGGCCTCGTGGTGTGCGGAGTCTGAATCCATCGCTCCTTCAGAACGTCACAGTCACTGCTATATAAGCCTCCCCTCCTCCTCTTCTCTTTCTCCATCTTCCCTTCCTCCCCCCTCCTCCCCTCCACACCCCCTCGCATTTCTTGCAGTTATCTCCCATCAGGGTTCGTCTTCCCCCTTTGCCCCCCCTGTCCGTGCCTAACGCCACTTCCCTCCCTCAGTGTCTTTTGCTCGTCTTATTTTTTGGGTTTTTTTTTTGTTCTTCTGTTCTGTTCTGTATCCCTTTCTCGACATGTCGTCCTCTCACCTTCTTTCCCTCGACTTTGACTCCAAGTCCTCCTACCTTGATCCCATGGATGCTGCATTTCCCTACATGGAGAATGGTCTTGATTACCTTCAATATCCTCCTCAGTCTCCTCCTCCCCCTGCTTTCGAGCTCCCAGTTGGCCGTAAGTCCTCCTCCGAAGCCTTGATCAGCTGTCTGAATTGTATCTTCAAGTGCCTCCCTCTGCCTCCCCCCTGGCTTTCAATAATGCATTGGCGCTTTCAGGTGATTATACTTATTCCCCTCAATTCCACCCATCATCTCCCGAGCGCTCGTACACTCCTCCTGAGGCCGACGGCTTGTCCCAACCTGCTCTCTCTTACAATCTTGGCAACGGCGATCTGGCCTCCGAGGGTCCCTCTTCGGGTCGGCACTCTCGTAACAGCAGCACTGGTTCTGCTGCTTCGTATGTTGCAAGTGTTCCTCGGTCGCATCGCTTTAACCCTATGGGTGTTCCTGCCAACCGCCCCACTCTTCGCACTCGCAGGAGGAATAGCAAAGCAGCCGAGGAGGCATCTGGCGAGACAGTTCCCATGGACGTAGAGGAAGATGATGATGAGGACTTCCATCCGCTTCCTCCTTCCAGCTCTCAGATCAATAATGATGCGTACGTCTTTCTATCCATGTGCAAGCATATATTTTTGACTGATCTTTTGTTATATAGGCGTCGCGAAACCATCAGAAAGCAGCGCATTGAGTCTGAGCAAAGGAGGCGCGATGAGCTTCGCGATGGATACACCCGTCTCAAGGAAACGCTTCCCACCTCCAACCAAAAGTCAAGCAAGGTCTCACTGCTCGATCGAGGTAAATCATAATTCCTTTACTTACGCCGGCGCTCACATGGCTTGCTTTTTCCTGCACAGCTACCAGTCACATTAGGTATCTCGAAACTGTCAAAGAGCAGCTTGAGACTAGGTTGAAGGCAGCTGAATTGGAGGTTACCCGACTCCGCAACCTCAACGAGACCCTCATGCTCAACTCTGCTCAACGTCAGATTGCTGGCGCCACGCTCGGTCCTCAATACTGATCGTGCCATGTAGATTTGGGCGGTTTGAACAGAACTCTTTTCTTAAAAAAATCCAAACCTACTCGACCCTCAATCCACCTTGTTCGAGTTTACATCTGCCAGGGCAGATAACTGCATTTTTTATGACATGGACTATTTCACTTCATCGCTGCATTCTATCATCATGACTCCTGCATTCCACGCTTTCATCTACACTTGGTTGGCATCTCTCAAATGCGATTTGAGGCTTTGTGCGCCCGAGGTGCACTGAAGCTTTTTTTGCGAGCTACTCATGCAGCCGTGCTGCACGTGTGATCTGTTGGTTGCGTCCAGTGACTTGAAGTCAACTGTGTTACGCTTGATTACCGGCTTTTCATTTGGAAGGTTTCGATTGCTATGGCAAACAGCGTTGGGCAGTAGGATTGGTTGTCAGCTACTGGAGGCACGACGTAGTCATAGGACCCAGAATACTTGAGATGTGCTGTTCCACTCTATGGGTGCGAGCGCCATCCTGCTTCTGGTGCACTTCCTCAACCAATGTCGTCTGTTTTCTGTGTGTTCCCTTTCCTCGACAACCCTTGGCGCTTGAGGCGAACGACCACTTAGTTGTGGTTACGTGCCTCGCGTGGCCGATACACTGGCCTTGTTTTGTCATGTACTCTGATCGATCTCGAGGTCTCGCATCTTCAATTCTTCGCTTTCTTCAAGATAGTCATCTGGCTCGTGATACGATGATGCCGTAATTTCAGTTTATTTTATTCCCATTTATCTCACACCTGGCCATCTCTCTTCCACGATTCATCTACATTTGCGTTGTCAACGATTTGTTATGCCCTCAACGCCAAATTCTTCCCCCCTGCCTTTCCATGTTCTTTGGACGTCCCTGAACCTGCCGGCGCACTTGTGCGCTTACTCGGAGGGACTAGGCACTGTATCCGCGAGGCTGCTAGTGTGGAACTTGGTCATCATTGTTGACTGGTTGCCGCCGCCGATCGTTTTGCTGGCTTGATGGCTAGTTCCATCGCCCTTTCGATTTGTGCCTGCCACACCGGTTTTTTGAATCTAGTTTCATTTCGATGACGAGTGATCAAGCTTGAAGCATCTCTCCTGATGACTCTGCTTGCAGACGTTGTTGGTCAAGTTTTCTCCTAGCAGTAGGCCTCATGCTTATGTCTCTCCTGAGTGATTTATTTGGTTGATCGTCCACGCCCCACCTGTGCTTTCCCTTTGTGTGCTGTGTGCTGTCGTATTCTGATATCATTTTTCTAACATTCCACTGTTGTACGAGCATGTTCTATTGTTCATTGTTGTAGAAGTTCTCGCACTCCAATAAATACAGTGGAGCCTTTTTTAACGCTTCATTTCATTTGATGTACATCAGCATCTAACTCTATTCAGCTCCACAACGCTGGATATTGACCACGATGAGCGAGATAGCTGCCGTTCAGAAGCAACTGAAGATCAAATGTGGAGTTGTGCGACGGTAGGGTCTCAATACAATCGTAACCTACCTGAGCTGGTATTACAGATACGAAAATGAGATCAAGCTCTACCAAGATGAAGTGAAGGATTTACAAAGAAAGCTAGACAAATTGATAGTGGATGGAGCAGGAGAAGTAGAAGAAGAGTGGGATGTGAAAAACACAGTAAGTTCATTGAATGTTCTCTGTGTATGATACAACATGCTCTTGATGTAGAGACGTATGATTGAAGAGTCAAATAAGCTGGTACTCAATGTCAAAGAAAAATTTGTCAAAGCAAATGGGGAGCTGAGAGATGTTGTGGTGAGTGATTTACGTTTTCTTTGCTCAGACTGTTCTGGACTCTACACAAATACTAGAAACTGGTGGAAGAAAAACCGGGAGTGGTAGACACGGAAGAATTCAGAAATGCTGAGATGATGCTGAAGAAGAACCAGGAGGCAGAGGCGGAATCGTCGTAGGCACTGGAGAATTGCATTACAACAAGTAATTGATCATGTTCACATCTTGGGCAAATCGCCTTTTACATCTTTTACTCGTTTGAGCGATTCCAAAATGCCTTTCCAAGCATCCCTTTCAACCCTCTCCTCTTGAAGGCCGCGATTGATGCGTAGAGTGCCATTTGTTTCTGATGAAAGGCCTACGCCCAGAGATGGAGGGATGAAATTGGGAGCGGGCGCATCGATGGCTGATGGTGCGATACGCGAATGACGGATGTGGGCTAATGATGATCGTAGTGCAGCTTGAATAGCCTTTGGGGACCGATGATTTATGAAGGAATCGAATAGAAAAGACGCTTACATCGAGGCGTACAAAATACTCGTTGGCCTCGAGAACGAACTGCTCAGAGCGCTCGTCGCCTTGAGGTAGCCTATCGTCAGGGCCATCTGTTTGGGGGAGGGTGAGGAGGGAGGTCGACGAAGCAGCGAGGGAGAGGAGTCGGGTGATGTCCTGAGGAAATGCTTTTTCAGAAAAGAAAAAAGGAGAATTCACGCTCAAAAAAGCAACCTTTTCAACTTGGCCAAGGGCGAAAATCTGGCGAGCAGTGCGGCTGGTGGTCCATATGGGATCGATGTCCATTGGTTTCGTGTGACGTAAGCAGTCTGACAGGTCCCAAATGTCCCAAACTCTGTGGTCCACTGCAACCTACCATGACCCGGCCATCCCAGGATGCTCTTCTTCAACGCTTCAGAAAGGAACTGGTCGCAGACAATATCCTTCATCAAGGCGATTCCATTGGCACAGACGACCAAACACTTTTGTAGGCTTGCACCCTCCATCGCTATTTTTATCATCCTGCTCATTGATTGGTTTCCCACAGGAGATTTCTCAGAGCACGTAAATTTGACCTCGTTCAGTCGAAGACCATGTTTGCAGCCTGTCAACATTGGAGGAGGACCATCGAAAACGTTGGGATTGATGAGTTATACCGAGAAATTGACCCATTCGATGTATGTCTGAGTGTCCTTTTTCCATGACTTCTTATCTCCCCTAAGTATCCAGATCGAGAAATCGTTTTTGACTGCTGGCCAATGTGGTTTCACAAGGTGTGTGTGTTTGTCGGGTGTTCTACAACCACAATTCTGAATGCCATCCCAGACCGACAAGGTTGCCGGCAATCATCCATTCCACGAACGGTATTCTAACACGCTAAATAGAAAGGCCGACCTATCAACGTCCAGATATTTGGGAAAATGAACCTGACTAGGCTCTACAAGATGTGTACACCACAACGACACTGGGAGACCATCCTCGTCAATGCAGAATGTGTAAGCTGCTCCAAAACGTCTATTCTGCTTTCGAGTTGACCTCTCGACTTTTGCTAGCTGCCACGGGAAGTTCTCCCAGCTGCTACCCGTGCAGCAGGTAGGAGTATCACCAATACGCTGGTCATTGTTGACTTGAAGGATTTTGGGTATGTGGCTCTTCAAATCGTTTCCCCTGACTTCACGTCATCGCAGATTGAATCAATTCTGGCAAGTCAAGGCACTTGCAAGGAGTTCCTTCCAGATATCTCAAGACTACTATCCAGAGACGTAAGCTCTCTCTGTAGTCCAAATTGCCCCTCTTATCTGCGTCACAGTATGGGTCAGCTGGTTATCATCAATGCCCCATCGTCTTTCACTGTAATTTGGAACGTTATTAAACCATGGCTATCCAAAGAGACAATAGAGAAGGTTTCCATTCTCGGAAATGACTATCAGCCGGTCCTATTAGATCTTATTGATCCCGATTCACTCCCTGAGTCGCTAGGTGGAATGTGTACGTGTGAAGGACTAGGCGGATGTGATATGAGTAGTGCGGGACCGTGGCTGTTAGGGAGGAAAGGATGGGGGCCCAAGTCACAGGTTTCTCGAATGAAAAGGGCGACTGCCGTTGCTGCGGATAACTCGCCAAGCGTCTTGTAAGATGAGGCTTGTATTAATGTTCCGGGGGCTGTTTTCGGAGTTTTATAATAGAGAACCGTAAATGGAGGGTTGTCAATGGAGGGTTGTTAATAGATGATTGTTAATGTAGGTTAATAGATAATTGTAATAGAGGGTTGTTATGAATAGACGCGCGTGTAGTGTCGTAATGTGGGTAAGCTCTCTGGCGCTCTGGCGAGCGACGAGTGCAATTGGTGCCATCGTGGGGAGGATCAGATAGTAAAAACGAGTGACGTGTACGCTACAGAGGCTCGCAAGAGTAACCACATAACTAACTTATATCTGAAATAGAAGCGAGTTTTACTACTCAATCGATCGGAAATCTAGCCAACCGCCATAAAACGTTGAAACCGTCGGTAAATGCAATTGTTGCGCTTGGTATGTGTCAGACTCAAGATAGACTACTACTTGTTAGATCACCATTGCAATGGGAGATGGCAGATCAGCATCCCTTGCAGCCGACGATGACAGACATTCAAACGTATATACCAGATCCTACTATAGATACAAGCTTTGACGGTAGACGCAGGGTGAGAAAACAAGTTTATTAGTGCAGGAAAGCAGCTACCCAGAGAAAATTAGCTTTAAGCTTATTTTGATTTGGGTTGTTTGATATTTAGTATTCATCTTCTCTATACTCATCTCCGTCATCATGAGTTTCGCCTCCGCTATCATTTTGACGGTAGCCTGACCTGCTGCTATAGTTTTCTTCTCCATAGAATTCCGGGCGGTTATAATCTTCATTTTGCCCATAGCCTTCATAGCGGTTGCTGGAACCTTTCCTGCTACTGTAGCCGTACCCCTTGTTAGCCTCAGAGCGATCGCCATAGTTCTCGTTACCACCATATACTTCATAATTTTCACGTTGAATGCTGTATTCTTCCCCGAGACTATCGTCATGTCGACAAGAGTCATGTTCGATTTGTTGTTCGTACGAAGGATTATACCCTTCGTAACGATGGGTATACTCCTCCGATCGGTCGTGGCCCCTTTCTTCGTGGCAAGGGCTTTGATAGGAGCTTTGACCATAATTTTCTGTTCTTTCATACTCTTCATTGTCCTCAGGACCAGTGCCACCTAAAGAGTGATAGCTTTCTCTACTATACTCGTCGTCTTCACGACGAGATCCATAACCCTCTTGGGAGTAGTCAGTGTTGTGATGGCTAGCTCCTGTTGGTACTCTACGTTGGACGAATCTTCATGATGCAAAATTCTGTCGAAATCACTTTCTTGTCCATGTCGATATGTATTTTGCTCTTGTGCGCAGCTTGAGTTATGCCCGTACGATTGATCTTCACTCAGACTGCCTCTGCCACCGGAATAACCATCTCCAACGTACGCACCTCTGCCAGACTGGTCACCTTGAGTGCGGTCTAGATAATTCATGAATGATTATCAGGAGCAATCTAAAAAGGAGCCTACTCTGAGTTTTAAAGCTATATCCAGATTCCTCGATGTCCATATCTTCTAAACCAATACGTTTGTTCTTATTTTGACGCACGCTTTCCTAGATGAAGTTGACTCAGAACTCTCATATAAAGTATACGTGTATACCTTAGTAAGTCGCTGAAGAACCTCCCTGGAATCTTCAGGACTCAATCCTCCAATCCATCTTTCCATATTCTCAAACATGAGGTGTTGAATTTGAGATCCCCCGGTTGCGTAATATGGGTGATGGAATGCTTCAAGAATCTGTATAATTAGCCAATTCAAAATGAATGTAGCAAGTATGGATCCCAGGGCTTACGATATGCAGGATCCGATCAGGATCACTATCATCCGACCACGCCTGGAGAGAAAAAAATTTGAACTTTGAAATTCAATTGCAGACTGATCACTCACCTTGACAATTAGGTTAACAGTGTATTGAACTACAATCTGGGCTATCTTTCCTGCCGGTTCATTTAGGATGAGGCCAAAGTGATCCTAGAAATAGATTTTAATATAGCGATTTGATATTTCATTTCCAGACCTTGGAAAGAATACTATGGGACGGATCGGAGGTATCTGGATCGTCAAATACCTGTCAGAAAGGGGTTGAGTGCCTGCTGATATATCGAAATTGTCGATACAAACGCGGTACTCATCTTCATTGTTGATAACTGCTTTGCTTCCTTCGCTCAAAACACCAATCACAGAAGTGATTATTGGCTATACGATCGAATAAGTCTGTATGCCATCAAGTGACGGGAAGCTTAATTCACAGTGAGGTAGGGTGCTAAAACAGTGTAAACGACTGCCATGGGATGACCAATGGGTGATTACCCGGTAAGAATATGGGTACCACATACAGGTGTTCAATGTGTTTGTGAATTCCTCCACTAGATCACTCAAGCCAGGTATTTTTTCGATTGCCTCGGTGATATTTCTCATAATTTGATCGCGCCATCTTAGCAGATCAATCAACTGGCGTTGAACTTCGGGAGGAGCGATGTTATCGGGGTTGAAGTGATAAACCTTGGATTGTTCGTGCATTTGTTGACCTTGGCTCATCGTTTCATCGTTCCTACCAATCGGGAGTTTACCGATAATCGCCTCAAAAGCCTTGATATTTGAATCCCCCCCTTTGGATGCCTGAACATTGTTACTTTCAGACTTCCACGAAACTATCCATTTTTCACTTGCCTCGTTCATCTTGGCCGCAAGATCGGTTACGCTAGCCTGGCTCAGGTGACTGCGAAATTTTGAGAATCTCCGAGAACCTGCTCTTACATCGGCACTTACTCCTGTGCTTCTCCAAGTAGAGAGTGCAAGAAGTCTGCACCTGTGAAAATATAGCATCACTTAAAGAAAACGTAAGCAAAGCTCACCTCCGAATGTCCCGGTTACAAGAGGCGGTGCGGGACCGTTAGGAGTATCAACAATCACTGATAAAATGGTGTAGTTCAGGACAGTTGACAGATAATGATGAAGGACAGACCATTATCTCCAACGTGGCAAAAGACCTCTTCATAACCCATCTTCCTCAGAGCTATCTCGCACCAATTGCTATGAGCTAACAGATCCTCGAGTGTGTGAAGACCCGTGCCGAGCAAACGAAATGCCTCAAATAGATCGGCACACTCCTTGCCCCCAGCACGACGGCCACATTCTATGCATGCTTTCAAAGTGTGACGAATGCAGGCAGTCGAAGTATCGAAACCTTCGTTCTCCGATGCCATATATTTCTGGAGCAAAGTTATACATTTCAGTTTCCATACATGAAAATATTTACCTTCATTCCAGTCCGTTCGTCGATCTCCAGTTCTCGATCTTCGACGGGAGGCCGAAGTTTGGGATGAGTGCTCCTGGCATCACCCTCTGCCTCCGCGTATCCCCTGAGATCAAAGGTTACGTCCGAGATCCGAAGTGCAAGATATGAAAATTCCGTACTTAGGGTTATCAATGTGCTCCTAAGACGACTCGTCAGTTCTTAAATCCCGCAGATTCAGGAGGAAAGGACATACGACAGGAAGATATACACCAAGACGTTCCTGCGTGACCTCAAATTCCCGAGTCGCATAACCAAAGGTCTGGATAGATCAAACCATGATTGAGGCTGAAGTCAACAGGATCATACCATAAAACTCAAGACAGATATGACCAGAGCGATAGTGTCAGCTGAGAGTTTGCTGAGACCAGCGATGTCCATGGCCTATGTCCACATCATGGTGTAATCAAAGATACCTGACAATTTGAAGCATACCTGAGAATAGTCTCTAAGCCAATTCCCCTTGCAATCAGGCTAATAAGATAGGCCAACGAGGCAATAATTCAGGAACATACAAAATACACTCGCTTAACGTCCATTTTACTGAATTTAGGCCCTCCTGATGTTGGGCTGATTATCGAGGACATAAGCACTAAAAGTCCACTACCTAGACTGGCATGACCAGCTTGTTTGGCCAGATTTTCCAGGATACTCTCAATATCACCATGTCTGAATGCCTTGTCTGGTAAACATCCTCAGCTGCCAGCGGAAACCCATTCGAAGAAGGATTGTCACCGTTCAGGAATGAGAAGTCCGGTATGTCACCAGCACCGAAAGCATAGGTTTCAGAGGATGAAAGGATAAGAACAACGGCCAAAATCAAAATCAAAGTGGTTGAAATTGAACGCATGAATATGTTACTGTAAAGAAGTTGTCAAAGGCCTCCAGGTGGAGATTCGGCGCTTCTGACGATTTAGATCAGATGTCACGAGTATCTGAGCCTACCACTATTAAGATACTTGTTTATCACAACCTTTTTACACGTTGAGTTTTATTTGCTAGCACCCGTTTCTGAACCTTCAATTCTGCCGCAAACTGTTCTTTCATCTCTTGTTTCTCTATCCGCCGAGTTTGCTTCTCTGATCTTGCAGCCATTTTCCGGGCTTTTTTATCTTCCTTTGTCTCGTTTCGAGGTCGGGAAATCGTAATATTTTTGTGAACTGAGAAGGATGAGACGACGCTGTCGATCATGACAAGTAGATACTCACCGGCCATTTCTGGCTTAGTATCGTCAAAGTCGTTCGCTATTAACGCTGGACATCTTGTTGGATTTCTAGGCGAGTTTTTTACCAAGGGAAAACCAGTAATCGAATCTAAAGTTATTTTCGGTATGTGCTTCGAGTCGTTAACGCGGATGATGCGAGGATGGTTCTCCAAATTAGAGTGGGTTGCTAAGTGAAGAGTTTGAACATTCGTGAAAAGAGAACTTGAACAGATACATACTAAGGATGGTCTCACAGTCCCACCTATCTTCCTGAAACATATCTTCCAAGGATATTATATCGTGCATCTCGTCGTCGGCATCGTCATTGATTCGTACTTGTCGAAGAGCATTTCGGATTGTGTCTAATTTATCGATAGGCGTGTCACCGTCAAGTTTTGGTTTCATCTTCTTTCCGAGTATTTCATAATTTTGAAGGAATTCATTAACCATCGAGTCAAAGTCTTCGCGCAAGGTAACGAGTTCAGGTACTTCATCAGTATCCTCGTCGGATGCTAGTTGTTCTGTGGCTTCTTCGCGATACTCTTTCTGCATTATCTGGAAAGCATGATTAGCGAGCGCCACATGACATAGATTGACAAGAACATACCCGATCAAATCGCTCATCAAGCGTCTGAAGTGCTTTATTTCGGTGCATCGACAAACTACTCATGGTATAACCAGAAGCATCACTGCTACCCTTCCGCCTCTTTTTTCCTTTACCACCAAGAACGGAAATTGTTGGTAGTTCTCCAATAGTATCGCCGTCTTCTGATGCAAATTCATCGTCACTGGTTATATCTATTTCTTCCCTGGCTTGAGCTCTCTTGAATTGAGCAAACCTCCCCTCCCAACTGAGTCCTGATGATGAGGCATCGCGCTCATCCCCATCATAGCTCCTATCCTTCGAATCTTCGATGTTATTTTCGTCAAAATCAACTTCCTTTGGACCGCGTTCACCACCATCTACCAGCTCACTGAAAAAGTCGTCAGTCAAATCGTCGTCCACAAAAGCGTCGTCCTCCAGGGCTTCCAAAACCTGTCGAAGGTGAGGATGCATATCTGGCTGAAATCCGGCAATGCTTTCAGGAATAGCCCGCTGAGATTCATAATTTCGAGGTAGCTCTGAGACAGAGGGCAACACTTCCTGAGGTATGAACAAGTCATCCTTCATTCCTCCTTTTCCTCTGTTGTTCTTCACGATCGGTGCTTCAATCATGATGCTCTCTATATCATGATCCTGCCCGCCCACTGTCCGGAGATGTTGCATGTAGTCGTATTCTGAGTCGTCGTAATAAATTCCATAGAGCGCCGCTTCACCGATGTTCCGCTTCTTATCATATTCAAGGACTGAAGCAGGAAGTAGGGACTCTAGATCAGCCCGCGATTTTCCCTGTGAAATTCGATTAGACTTGTCAATCTCGGAATTCTGTAATCTCACTTTTTTAGCGTTCTCTCGCTCGAAAGGCTTGAGAACATGTTGACTAGCATCTGTGTCATGAATAAGAGGGTCCCTCTGAGAACGGTGGACTAGCTGAAAATGCTTTGCGCCTGGCTGACGGAAGATGGATTTCTTGGGCGGCATGGACGTCAGAAAGGAGAAAATGGGTGTAATTACATAATCAAATCGCTGTGCGCTTTAGTTTGTACCACCACCTCCAGTGATATCCCACTTTTTCTCTCATCTGAACATTTTTGTCATCTCTGACAGTGCTTATGTCAATGGACGCGCGCATAAGCCTTCAGCGCGAGAATATTCGTCGTGGCTTCTCCATATACGTATCCTTTTCGTCCTTATCCTTCCTCGTCTGACACGTTTTTCGTATATACTAGTCATCAGAAGGTTGTTTTGGAGATTGACTTTAACGGGAGCCTTTGGGTGCGTGTCTATTACTTTGCGACTACACCTACTCATCAATTCTGCAGGGCTATACCGAGATCACCATCATCCCCACAAGTAGCGAATTGAGGTCTATCCACTTTCATGCAAGGCAATGCAGTGTGTAATACATTATTAGGAACAAAGTCTGGCATAACTCACCGATAATCAGTTGTCCAAAATGTCACAGTGGCCGGACATCAAGCTGACTTCGTTCATCACGATGGTTTGGCCAGCATCAGCATGGGAGGCTCTGGCGAGGCCCACGACTGCCATAGACACCCTGAACTGAAGAGGAAAGTTTATTCTGCTTTACAAGAGAGTGACGAGGGCGAGCTCTCTGTTGCGATTCCAAGAGATGTATCCTTGAAACAGACCTCAAATATGGACTTGCTTTACAGTGAAGGTAGAATGACTCTCTGTGTCTTCGATAACTGTAATCTGACCTGGAATCCAGGTGCTACACCTGAGCCATTTGCTCCTGGTCCTCACGGACAAGTGTTTGCAGAGTTCTCTCCAATTGTTGTTACTATCGCTTATAGCTTGCGCAATCCTGTCGAGGGTGTGCAGTTCGTGTTGCCTAGTGACAACTATCCCTTTGTAAGTCCATAACTGATCATGTATGTCCGATATTGACTCGTACCCAGAGAATCCCCCATGTCTACACTACTCCGTCCTGTCCCGATGCGGCAAGATGTTGGGTCCCTTGCATCGACAACTTGTGGGAGAAATGCACTTGGGAATTTGAGTTTGTTGTTCCTCGCTATCTGGAGGAAGTCGACGAGCGTGACGAATCCGACACTAATGAACCAAGTCCTACGATTGTGTTGTGCAGTGGCGAGCTAGTTGAACAGGTATGTGCTTTTAACCGGTCTTAGTATAGTCCTTGATGGTTTTGCAAGATTGCGCATCCGTACAACTCAAACAAAACCATATTCCTGTTTTCTCAAGCTGTGCCAACTTCGGTTCAACACATTGCTTTTGCTGCTGGTCCCTTCTACCTCTATCCGATACCTGCTGACACCGCAACGGATGAGGCGCCTGGTACATCCCAACCTCTCATGTATGCGTTCTGCTTGCCCGGGCAGGAGTCTATCCTCAGGACCTCGACTTCCTTCTTACGATCTTCAATGAGCTTCTATGTTTCTGAATTTGGTTCTTACCCCTTTAATTCACACAAATTGGTTTTTGTGGACCAGCTGCCAACTCAACGCTTTGATAGTGCTTCATTGTCAATTGTTAGCCTTGACGTCCTCCATGGAGAAGATGCGATCGAACAAGCAATGGAGACACGACATGCGCTCAGCCACGCCTTGGCTTGCCAGTGGGCTGGGATCAACATCATACCCAAGACGTGGTCAGACATTTGGTTGGTCAATGGACTGGCTTTGTATATTACTGGGTTATTTATGCGAAAGATGTTCGGGAATAACGATTACCGGTTCAAACTCAAGAAGGATATGCAGCGAGTGTTAGAGTGGGACGTCGGGAGTATGCCACCAATTTGTCAGCCGCAGATTTTGGATCCTCCCGATGCTGTCGCTTTTCCTTTTATCAACCTCAAGGCGCCTTTAGTCCTTCATATCCTTGATCGGCGTCTATGCAAGTCTGGTACCTCGCTTGGGCTGACTCGTGTCCTTCCAAAGTTGTTCCTCTCAGCAATCAGTGGCGAACTTCAGAACAACGCTCTGTCCACGCATGGTTTCCTGCGAATGTGTCGCAAGGTCAGTGGTGTTGACCCACGCAGCTTCGCTGAGCAGTGGATTTATGGAAGTGGATGCCCATCCTTTGGGTTTTCAGCATCTTTCAATCGAAAAAAGATGGCGGTCGAAATCACAATGCGCCAAGAGGCGCCAGCTTTCAAAGCAATGGAGAGTAATGATGTGTCCAAAGCGCTCTTGAAGCCTGTTCCCTTCTTTGAGGTGAACGTCATTTGCTGTCTGCCCATGTAGTTATTGATTTCGGTCGTAGGGTCAAATGACAATCCGGATACATGAAGCTGATGGGACGCCCTACGAACACGTACTTGACATCCGCACCCAGTTCAAGCGTTATGAAGTCCCTTTCAACACCAAGTATAAGCGAGTTCGGAGAAACACTAAGCGATACCTCGCTAGGCAAGCAGCTGCTCAGGCAGCAGCTGAAGGCGATGCAGAAGCAGCAGAGGCGATGGGTATGATTGACATGGGTTTTGGTCTGGAGATCTGGGAGAAAGAACAAGAACGAGAAAACTGGAAAGTTGCAGACTGGACAGAAGAGGATGAGGCGGTAATGAGTGGAGCGACTTATGAGTGGATAAGGATGGACGCTGACTTTGAATGGATCGCCAACATTAAATTCGATCAACCAGACTTTATGTGGGTTTCCCAGCTGCAAAGAGACAGGGATGTTGTGGCTCAGCTGGAGGTATGTTCTCTCAAACTGGTGATCCATGATGGTGGACTGAGTGTACTCGAAGGCATTATGCGCCCTTGCCGAGAAGCCTACGGCGATCGTGTCAAGTACATTGACCAAGACTGTGCTTGTTTCCAATTACTATTATCGTATACGGTGCGAGGCTGCTCTTGCTCTAGTGACAGTGGGTTCTCATGTTGATTGTCGTTTCTTGTCTGATAACTCTTAAAAGTGTGCAATTCGAAAATTGGATTTTCTTGGTCTCTTCCATCTGTTCAAGTTGTTCCTTCGGTATTGCTATGACCCAGAGGATCCAAACCAAGATCTCTTTACTCATAATTATGTGCCAAAGCCGAACAGTTTTTCTGATCTTGCCGAATATTTTGTTCGCAAGGTCTGTTTTTTCTTGTTTATTTCATGATGTCCACAGCTTCAACTCCTTACATAGTCTCTCATCACAGCAATATCTCGGGTAAGGTTCGAGAATGGGAAATCTCCGTCAGTTGTCAGGCAGTTCCTCATCGACCAACTCCGTTATAATGATAACACTTCGAATCCTGCAAGTTTATATTCATGCACATTTTTGTCTCTTTGACCATTTCTTTTAGTACTCTGATGGTTTTTATATATGCGCAGTCATATCTGCTGCTGCTTATGCTGCTGTATCGATAGCCCCTCCAGAGCGAGGGGAATTGTTACCTTCGGAAACCCGCACTGAACAAACAGCAGAGGACAAAGAGCTCATCAAACAAACCATTTCTGAAGTTGATAGATACCGCAGCATGGATCGCCTCATTCCTTCTCCACACAATGTTGTGACCATTGCTGCACTGGAAGTGCGTTCTTTTCTGTTCTAGCGGGTTGTTTCACTGAGAAATACCAGTTCTATATGATTCTTGGAGTTTCTAACTTGATACCATCTCATCCCAAAGTTTTCTTTCCCCTGACAAGGTTCGTCTTTTTGTTCACGTTCTTGAAATGAGAGAAAGTGATGAGGTTTCCAGAGAAGGGCACTATATGCAAGTGCGACTAGCCGCCTTCGATGGTTTATTTTTGACCAAGTGGTATACACCCGTTATCATGCGCTATATCCTGTCAGTGATAGCCAATGATACTTCCCGAGCTGTTCGCCGCCATGTTGCTCGTAATGCTTGTTACAGTCTCGCCCTTCTCGTTCAGATGGGTGAGATGAAAACCGGCTTGAAAGACAATGAATCGCTTCTCATTGAAGAGGATGGTAATGCTCCGGAGAAGGCTAAAGAATCCAAGAAGAGTGAACTGGATGTTATGATCAAAGTGCTGAGGAAGGATCGAGAAGTCGGAAAGAATGAAGCGTTGCACGAGTTCCTTATGCCGATCGCCCTGTGTGTAAAATACTGTAACATCTCGACCATCTTCCTCACTTTCCTCCACAGCGCGTCAGATGTTGATTTCGAAGTCCGCTGGTGTCTCCTGAAACTTGCTGATCTTTTGATTAGGCCTGTGGAAGAAACTCCGCCCTCGGTTAAGATTCACATTCCAAGTACGCCTGTCACGGAGACCGTCCCGCAGATACCACCTGTAAAGGTTCCTATCAAGCCGTCAAGGCCAGTCAAGACCGGTGGTCCTCCATCACGCCAACCCAGCATTCAGGTCAATGTCCTAGCGGCAAAAGTCAGACTTCCGAGCAGTCCGCGTGTCCTCTCTGTCAATGAGTCGACTGTCCCATCATCTGTGGCCAAGAAGGCAGTAACGTTCGCACAGCCTATCGCTCCAACACCCTCGTCTCTGACCTCCAAAATCAAGACGAAAGCTGGCGCTAAGCCACCAAGCAGCAAACCACTCGGCAGGCCAGACACAAAATCTTCCCAGGTTCCTCGTGCCCAGTCTTCTGGAATGAATTTAAATGACTTAAAAGCATGCCGGAATGCCTTGAAAAAGCTTCAAACCAATAAACATGCGCTGCTTTTCAACCAACCAGTGGACCCAATTCGTGACAATGCGCCTCGGTATGTTGTTTTGTCTTGTTGGGAGTGACTGATGAAAGTATTTGCTATTGTAGTTATTTTGACATTATCAGAGAACCAATGGATTTGCGAACAATGGGTGCAAAACTTGGCGCAGGAATGTACAAGGATAGGTTTGCTTTTCAAGCAGATTTTCGTTTAATGATATCAAATGCGAAATTGTACAACGTGGCTGGGAGCTATGCCAACAACGAGGCCATCACCCTGGAAACCTTTTTTGAGAAACGTCAGTGTCGAACACTCTGTCTTTTGAAGATAGCTGAAAATCCTGTAGAATGGGCAATTATTAACAAGACACTTGAGGCCGCCGATAGAAATCATGCTATGCAGTCTGCCCGTGAAAAACATGCCAAATCATTAGATCAATCCGCCTCATCTACATCAATGAAGTCTCTTGCTTCCACATCCACCCCCCATCCGTCATCACCTCTTTCTGCTTCATCTTTGAGGCCTACTATTAAGCTTAAAGTTGGCTCTCAAGCAAATATCACACATTCTACTGCAAATCCTCCCGGTCAAGTGTCTTCACCCCATAATCAACCTAAGCCCAAGAAGCAGAAAACATCACAAGCAGTTCCAGCACCTCTCCCAGAAGTTGAACAACCACCTCCTCCCTATGTTGATGATGGTTCCCATGACATTTTGCAAGAAGTGCTTGCAATTGAAAAGCAGAAAGATGAGGAGCGGATACGTATGAATTCTGAGCGGGAAAAATCTGTTTCCCGTCAGAACCTAAGCAAGAGGAAAAAAAGCGAGACTCTTGATGAGGATGACGACATCCTGGCATTAGCCACTCCGGCCAAAAAGGAACGACCTTCTCCTCCCACGCCTAAACCTGTTTCCTCTGTTGCAAAATCCGACCTTTCAGTCTCAATAATTGTATCTAAGGCTTTACCTCATCCCAAGAATGTCAAGAAGGAGCGACTTATTGACCCGAGACCTATAGCTCCGACATCAGTCGTGGAAGTACCTCCTAAGCCCTCTATCAAGGGCAAGGAAAAGGAAATTTTTTCTCCACCAGTGAATGGGGCTTCTTCCTCTGCTCCTATTACTAAAGGAAAGAAAGTGTCTGTTGTCCATGCGACTCCGTTCAACGAGAAGAAATGCAAAGACTTATTGAAAACCTTGCAGAAGATACCGGAAGCGGCAATCTTCAATCGCCCAGTAGACCCCATCCTAGATGGTTGTCCGACGTATGTCGAGGTTTGCCTCTTGATCACTTCCTTGATTGACATGAATTAGGTATTTTGATGAGATTGCACATCCAATGGATTTTGCAACCATAACTCAAAAACTCACTGATGGGCAATATACAATGATGGAGCACTTTAAGAAAGATGTTGAGTTAGTTTTCAGCAATTGTCGACAGTTTAACCCCCCTTCCACGTTCCCAAGCACATGTGCTGATACGATTGAGAAAGTTTTCAAGAGAGAATGGCCAAAGGCGATAGAGCGGAAGTTATCTTGGGCAGAAAAACGTGGTCTCCAAGGTTTGATGTCAACACTTGCAAAAGAGTCGATGTGAGTTCTCGAATGTATTCTGTTATTTTTGGTCTGAATCAGGTGTTCAGTTCATGGGTTTTTCGCGAGCCTGTTGATCCTGTGCTGCTGGGTATTCCAACTTACTTTGAAGTAATTCCTCGGAAGGATGCGCGGGACTTACGCACTATCCGTCAGAAGTTGGATAACGACAAATATGACACCGTGGAAGCATTTGAAACAGACCTTGACCTTATGATTCAGAATGCTATCAAGTTCAATGGTCAGGAGTCAGAAGTTGGGGAAATTGCCATTCAGATTCAAGCTCGCATCCAGGATCTCTTTTCTGGCTTCAGGTCGAGTGGGACAAAGAAGCGTAAAGACAGCGACAAAGGCACCCCGCAACCGTCGAAAAAGGTCAAGATAGGATGATTACCATGTTTACTAAAATTAAGTACTATTTATGATACAGCATTGCATGAGATACAGTAATACTCCTTGTCCGTTCTTGATGACAATGCAGTCAATATTGACAGATCGCTGTAAGTTGTTCATCCTTGTAGATTACCAATCAGGCCAGAGTTCTGAGAGGACATTCGTGTCTTCTTCAGGTGCATCTCGGTGCTTCATCCACCGATCTGGTATCTGGGAAGATGTCAGAGCCTTGACTGATACACAAGTTAGATACAGTCTTACAAGAGGAAAATATCGTTCCATGGCACTTATAAATCGTTGTCGATATTGTTTCGGCGTCACGATGGTAGGCTCTTTTCCCGCTCCCCACTCTTTGACCCAACTTTCAAGCTTTTTGTCCCAAGTGTATGTCCGAATGTAGTCTAAAAAAGTAGGAATGAGTTTCAAACTAAAATGGTGACAAAGAGAAACATACCAACTATTCCAACTACCAGTTCATTGTTCTGGCTATCAACCTGGAGATGTCTCAAAGTTGGTCTAACGAATCCTCACAACAAGCGATTACTCACTCCACAAACGAGGGAATAATCCATGACATTGATGTCTGCGAGGAATCTACTGTCATTATATAAAGCACCACGTAAAATTCGTTTTGAGTGTTCTCGTAGATAAAATGGGTTCAGGTGTGCCGCTTGGTGATCTTGTCAAACTTGGTTAATAATGATGAATTTACATATTTACTTTCGACTAAATTTTCATCCAAAAGAACTTCATTCTCTCTCCCTGTGGATTGAACATGACGATTGCGGGTAGATCCTTTTAGATCATAAATCTGTCCAAACGATCCAGATAAGAGAGACCAGATATACATGCAATGAATACCTTGGTGAATCGGCGGTCATAGAAAAGATTCTCCATAACCAAAAGATTCATTTGTGTAGACTTGTTTTTTCCTGAACCCTTTCCTACCTCAGTCTTTCGGAAGGTCAGCTTGTAGCATCCGAAAACCTTCGCAAGAAGTGTTGGTCGCTACGAAAAAGGGATCAGATTGAGGTTCAGGGGCTAATTTACTTAGCATAACCATACATTAGCGGAAACCGCTGATGACATGTAGTCAAAATATGCCGGTGCAAAATTCTCCATTGTCTGAACTTCAAATTTCGAGAGTTCTTTTGCAATAAAACGATCATCTGATTAACCAAGGTCAGTAGGAATGCTGGATTTAGAAGAGGAATCAAACCTCGAGTTTTCAGAAATGCAGATCCGGATTTCCCTCCACTCGCATTCCACTTGACACACCGTGACAAAGATTCAACCATACTCTTTTCACAATCATAAGTCCGTCGCAAGGCGTCAAACTGTTCAGGATATAGGATAGTACAGCTTATGGTCAGACCACCACTTTCGAAACCTTTCACGTTTTTCAATTAATAAATCAGAATCTGCAGCCGAGAACCTTACTAATTGCCAAAGGTAACTTAGAGGATGGCGACTTGAGGTCTTCGGTAGGATCTGCTGAATCAGTAGAATCAACATTCACTACACCCCATGTTGAAGTTGACTCTGCAATGGATTTATCATCGGGCATAAAGACCTCTCCCTCTGTTAGCTTGGGTATTATCTTTTTGTCAGCACGTGATTTGGCCAACATATCACGGTATTGAGGGGAGCTTGATGATCTCAGCTCATAAGAGAGGAGAGAAAGGGGAAGAAGAGCTTACTTCAAGGCTAATGCAATAATCGATGTGGGCTCATCTGTCCTTACAACCATTGATGAATCTCTGAAAATATGTTCTGGATCACTCATCGGATCATCGAATTCCGCAGGGTGACGAAGAGGCTGCCAGAACTCCGAAAGAGCCTTGAGAATCGATCCTGGCCCAGTTGATGCAGGAAGTTCATTATCAGAGGGTGTCATGACATCGGGTCGAGCTTCCAGGAACCTAGGGGAGGGAGGTAAAGATATACGTTCTGGCGGCGCAGTGGCAGGTGTCTGTGCGACGTGGGACTCTTCATGTGGGGGGAGCTCAGGAAACACAGACGTAATTGGGGCAGTCACTGGAGCTACTGTGGTCGATAAAGCAATTTCTTGTTGTGATGGCTCTGTAGTTATCAATGGTATGGATTCTTGAGGAGGCGAGGTTTGCGGGGCAAAGGACTGTTCGTCTTCTACATCGCCTCCTTCATCATCTGCTTCACTTGAGGAAGTTGAATCAGGATCATCATCCCGAAGTGCATCTTTAACACTATCAAGCACTTCAACGGTGGCGCGAGCAGATGCCACAGGTCGAGCTGGTTTCCCACGGATGATCCTGTATCGGCTTCTGTTGCGTTCAGAATCGCGTCCTAGTCGCTCAAAATTCTTTGCCATTGTCATGACCTTGCTGTTCACTACGGACGCTCGTCGGAGTGTAGATTTCCCAGGAGTAGTGACCGTCCGATTGTTGAACTTTTCTTTCGTGCGGCTAACGACTCTGATCTTAGGAGTAAGAGGAAATTTTGGAACTGCACTGGGAGGAGATGAGGGTCGACTGAACCGAGTCTCTTTGCCTTTCAGTTTGGAAGATCGTTTTTCAGGAGATGCTTTTCTCGAGGATTCATGCGAATCATATATTCGACCGGACGGGCCAGGTATACGACTTCCATTGATGACGGATCTTCTGCTGTGCATCAAGTAGATTGGAGCAACATTGGCAGCGTAGCTTGATTCGAAGTCCGAAGTTGAAGGTTTTTTTGCCAAGCCAGGATGGCGACCGCGCCGAATGGATCGACGCTGAATTATCGCTGGAAATTCCTGCTCGCTTTCTGAGGCTACGGCTCGGGGGGGTAGAGCACTCTTAGCTAGATCGGACATGGTCTGGGCAGGGATGAAATCCTGATACTTTTTGACAAGCTCAGCGACACTAGGTTGATTCATCGATCTTCGAGGCAATCTTGATACATGAGGAACCATGACCTCGGTGACTTTCGGATGTTCTTCCTGTAACACAGGAAGATAAGAAGACAACAGTAGAGTAGACAGGAATACTCACTACTACATCTTTAGGAAGACCATCAATGGACACATCTTTCCGGCAGGCACCAATGGTCGAGTCACTAGTATCGTCTGACTTCTCTGTCCTGATTGATTCCTCTGGAGTCTCAGTCACAACAGAGGTTGAGAACTCTCCAGTTTTTTCTGCAAAATGATTTTCAGAGAATTTGGATGTCTCTAACTCAGGCTCTGAAGCATCTGAGGCTGACGAAGCGGACGGATCACGATCAGTCTGTTTCTTGACAAGTGAGTGCTCCTCTGCCTCTGGGAATATTGAAGTCATGGAATGATCTGGCGGTAGTCGTAGACCCTGTTTTTGGCTCTGAGGGGGTACCAAGATATTCTTGACGGAACTGAATGCGGATACTCGTTTACTGCCACGATCAACGTTGGCCAATACAGATTTGGGCTTCGGTAAGCGGTCTAAATCTTGTTGTATTGCAACAATCTTGTCTTGTCGAAATGCATGGACATGATTGAGTGCCAAAGTATCCTTGGCTGCAGACTCCCGGTATATTTTGTTAATGAGACGACTGATTTCTTCTCTTTCAATCTCAGCACGAGAGATGAAAACATTGACCTCGGCATTCAGTCTGGCATCTAATTCCCCGTCTCCTGTTGCAGCGTCGATGCTGATCAGCCTGAGCTCATCAATTAGATTGCTGTACCAGGTGAAATTGCTCTTGTGAAGCTTTTCGAAATCTGCATTGCGGATTTCGAGTTGCGTTTCTGGTCGCACATGTATTCGAAAAGGCGGGTATACAATTTCATGCATGACAACAGGGTCAGTTTGAAACCTCACGGTCATTCCCCTGAATGCAAAGTAGCGGATGTGATGTTGATATATATTATGCTCACAACCGGCACCTTGAACTAATTTGACATCAGCTGGATAGAAGTGAAGTTCGAGAAATTTAGCAAAAGAGTAGCGTTGCATTTCAGGGGAGACAGGTATGAACGGTGTGGCAGATCCACAGACGCGACAAGCTGACCATGTAGTGATCAGGTCGGGAGCTGGACCAAAGGCAAGATTTACTATTTGACCCTCCCATTGTTCTACGGCAATGAAAAGGCGTGTCTCATTATGGACATACACCTTGCAGTGGCGGGCCAACGATTGATCACAACCTTTCCCCTCGCATATCGCCTTTGTGTTGAGAAGTTGGCTGAGAGTCTCAACAACGGCTTTCTCTATGAACTGACCCAAAGTGAGATCATTCTCGCCATAAAATCGCATACAGGTAACCTGGGGTGCGAAACATGCCCGTTGGAGGCCGAGCCCAGTGATCGGGATTGTATATTCCCAGAGTAGAATCTGTTGATATTTTTCCACGACGAAATCATCTGCATTCTTTCGTTGATACCACTCCCATACCCGCCGATGTTCTTCATGTTTCCGTTCCAGAAGGCGATATCTACCCTCGAATTCGATTTCTGCCACCGCCTTAACCAGTTCACGAGGCTCTTCAATTAGTGGTTGCGACAGGGTTGAGTTTAAGCTGGATGTCTCATTGCCTTGCGGGTTTGGAGCAGCCCCCACGAAGTACGAACCTGCATCGATCATTGCTTGCGGGGATGCGGATCCGAGCGATGGGGATATGGGGGCACCGAGTGCCTCAATCTGAGCATTGATGTCGGCACGGTCCGGCTCCTCGGAGGGCAGACGCTCGACTGCTATATGTCCAGGTTCTTGACAAGGCATACTGTGTGCCTTCTCTCCTTTCAGAACAACGTCATCTTCCCATGCTCTCTTTGCCGCTATCAGCTCGTCATCTAGCTCTTTCATCCTCTTGATTGGATAAGGAGGAGGGAACCGAAGTGTTGCAGACAAAGAGATAAAAGTGACTCTGTACGGTTCCAGAACTTGTTCGATTCTACGGGAAAGGTGAAGTTGCTCAGCCTCATCGCTTGGAAGATCGCTTTCGCTATCCAGATCCTCATTCCTAGGTGACTGAAGTGCGTCAGGTGTTCCAGAGATGGGACTCGCCAAATGTGAGGCAGATAGAAATGTAGGGCGTAAAAGCGACGAAGCTGTCTTAACATTGAGGCGACCGAGCCTTCTAGCTAGCGCACAGGGAATGGCCTCAGGATTGAATGATGGAAGACTGATCACTGAGTCCTTCCAAAGATGTGTCTCGAGTTTGAGATTGCGGACAATAAACATCAGAAAACGAGCGACTTTCTTTCCTTTCCGTAAGGTTTCAATATCTCCGCCTCGTAGCAAGATTGTACACCCTAGATCACCACTACAACCTTCAAAACGCATGTATGTCTTTCTTCTTCCTGGAATGAGTGGATGATCAAATGTCTGAATCCGAAAACGCGCACAATGACCGAGCCTGGGTTCAAGGGCAAGTTTATCGATGGATGAAAACTCATCTCCCTGTGTCATACGCGCTATCATGGCAATTGCGCTCGGTTTTACGCTGCGGGCAACTGCAATATTGTGACTGACTAGAACATCCAGTGCAAGTCTTGACACTGTCTTCTCAACTAGTACAACGTGGGGTCTGAGTGCGGCAATGCGACTGGCTAAATTTCCCAAATACTCTTTTTCTTGTCGAAGGATTTGTCCAAATTGCATGTATTGACCCTCCACTCGATGGAACTCGAGTGGAAACGTGATCAACATGATACGTGGGTTGTTTTGAAGCCTCGACATTTGTTTATGTGCCACATTTTTCGTTATGACCGCCCCATTAACATATTCTGAGTCAGAAGGCCTCCCTCCAGGTATTTTCTTGATCTTGACATAACGCCGTACATCCATATCCTCCCCTTGACGAAAAGGTAACGAAACAAAGGCGAGTTCCCTGGCAGTGCGCAAAGCCAACTTCAACAGGATTTCCTCCCATTGATTGACGTTCGGAATTTCTTCCTTCATGAGCATCTGGCGCAACATGATCCGCAGATGCACCATCGATGCTAAATTAAGCTCCTGTGCGTAACTGTAGAAACAAACATTAGATATAGTTGAGGGTTTAGCAGATATTTACGCTGTGCTTTCCCTACGTGTCCTCCATCCTGGTTCCTCTGTTCGACATAGAGTATCGATACGGCTTTGAACACGGCTTCGAATGAATGGTGTGGCTACTTCAAAGTCACTGGACTGATAAAATTGATGGCCGGTTGGGAGTGGACTATCAGCTCCCCTCTCTGGAGAACCCATTGGAAATTCAATGAAGTTAGTAGTTCCTGGTACGACTGGCGTTGCGATGTTTGGTTCAGCAGGGGTTGTAGGCTCAATCGCGATGGATAGATCCGATGGGAAATTCTCTAAAGCTTGGTCTCCTTCCCCCTCCTCAGAAAGTGCCCTTCTAAAAGGTGCTGGATTGTCAAGAATCGTGCCCCAGTTATCGCCCTTTTGAGGAAGAGGAGCCACAAACTCTGGACTGTCGTGGACCTTATTATATATGATTTTGCGGGTCTCGGCGATGGAATACAGGTTGAACGGTTCATCTGTGCGACCAAAAAGCTGAGAAGCTGCGAATGGTGATTGAGGATGTCCTAAATCAGACTTTATGTCTCCTCCAAACTGATGAGCTGGGAAAGTGACCGATGAAACCACAGAACGCCGATCATCTTCATCATCTTCGTCTACTTGGGCCAGCTTCTCCAAGCAGAGATTACAAACACGGATCATGGTGTTCTGACCAAATCGTGTTCCCTTGATGATGTTCGAGGCGCAACGAGAACAAAAAATTTGACCTTGATAGGAGAGATCGGGAACACATTCGCTCGAGTCAATGGTCTCACATACCGCAAATACGACAATGGTGTTTTCTTCTCCAAGCTGTAAAGACGCTTCTACAATCATAACACTCCTTGCAGTTCTCATCGTCCATCCAATAATCTTTCGACAAGCCTGACATCGACGTCAAAACTGATTTGAGTAATATCGTGAATTAACTCACCTTCACCTCGGAGCCTTCGCATTACCTTCGAAACCGAACCCGGTCGGTGTAAACTCGTGGTAGTCCTGACGCTACGTGCATCATCTTGGATAGGAAATCCAGGAATGAAAGTTCCGAAAGGTCCGCTATCTCCTGCCTCATAAACGGAGGGAGGTGTATTGCGACGGGTGTAGGAAGGATCATAGTCGAATGTGAACGTTGGAACCTCTGACTGAGCCGGTGTCAAGGATACAAGTGGAGGTGCAGCTTGAGCTGGGGCAGTGGATAGAGAGAAAGGTTTTTCATTTGTCATAGGTTTTGTGGATAATTGGGAATTTTGGCTTGGGGTTATTGACATCCGGCGTTGCGAATCTACAGCAAGGCCATTGGAGACGATATTCTGGTCTGGAATTACGGTGGCTGATGTTGAGGCAGCACCTGTCGATGTTGAAAAAGTGTTTTTCACCCTTGACAGGATAGAAGTGAAGGTATACGATGTCTGTTCATCTTCATCCTCCCCTGCAAAGGGATTGAACGAAGTCAAACTTGTCACGTCATCCAACTTGCTGTTGCTGCGAGAGCAAGTCGACTGGCCGCTATAAGAGCCAGTTATGGGAGATACAGACTCGATTGTGTGGCTCATGGAAGGTAGTTTTTCGCTTTCATAGAATTATCATCATCGTGCAGGAAAACTTGTTTGAAGAAACGCCATGATCAATCACGTGCATTGACCTGACAGCAATCCAGCCCTGTGGTGAACACTACCTACATCCTATGTGATTGCCACCCCCTATAAAGGCCACCGATACATCCTAGAGGAGACCCCCCCCTGATATCCTTGGCACTCACAAAGGGATCCAAGCCCTTGCAGAGTTCTTGCATAAATCCAATGCATACACTAGGACAGGAACAGGTCCACCTTCCTGACACAAACCCGCTATCGATGATAGACCACTTCAATGAGTAACTTAAGGATGAACACTCAATGGCAGCACACAGCCTGACTTACTAAACACAACATTTTCTCTTATTCCAGCCATGATGTTATCTTCGAATGCACTGCAATCCTTGCTATCTGCTAGTCAACTTTTCCCACATCGTGCTCCTTTCTCCTGTAGACGTTGGGCCCTAAATAACCCTCTGCGTCTCAGTACTAGTTTATTGTGGAATAGAATTCAAGAGATCAGTCACGTGGCATGTCACAATGTAGCATATTGTGCAACAATATGTGGCCACATAACAAGCCACCTTCAATTCCTGTATCCAACACACCATGGATGATGACGATGCTGATTACATGCAAGGATCCGATGATGAGGTATGCATCATCAACTTGCTATACCGTTTCCTGAGTAAAACAGGACTATGGCTTCGACTATTCGGATAACGACGACGAAGAAAACGACTCTGGAACTATTGATATTGAAAACATGTATTATCAAGCAAAATGTGAGCTTGACATCCTTCGCAGTGGATCTCTGCTGGTCGCGCTCACTGTGCAACCTCAGCAAAGAAGGAGGACAGCCCAGAAGATGCTCTGAACGATTTTCAAGCTATTGTTGAACAAGAACAAGAAAAGGGCGATTGGTGCATTTAACAGAGAATTGTTTTGAATTAATTCTGAATACCAGTCAGGGGTTTCAAGGCGCTGAAGCAGTCAACCAAGCTTCTTTTCCTTATCCTACGGCGGCCTCAGGATGCGTTGAAGTCGTACACAAGGTTGCTGACTTACACTAAGTCGGCAGTGACACGCAATTACTCTGAGAAGACCATCAATGGAATCCTGGATTACGTCGGAGGAGGAAAGGGAGGTCCAGTTGAGGTAGACATTCTCGAACAGTTCTACCAGGTCACCAAGAACGCGCTTGTGGAGGGAAAAAACGACGTATGCCATTTATTCTTTTATCCGTTCAGATATATGATTAACACCAAAGCGTCTGAGCGTGAAAACAAATCTGAAACTGGCTAAGCTATGGTTGGACCGCAAGGAGTATGTCCGTTTATCGGAAGTAGGTTTCGCTATTGGTATTAGTTTGATCCTGCTCACATTTCATCTAGCTCCTTCGTGACCTACACAACGCCACAACTGCCTCGAATGATGGAGATGATCAGTCACAGCGTGGGACTCAATTGCTTGAGATCTACGCACTAGAAATACAGATGCACAATGAAACACGAAATTATAAGAAGCTCAAGGTCCACAATCTTGCACTCTTCTAGTCCATGAGTCCATATCTTATAACCGTTCTCTGCAGGAAATCTACAATGCTGCGAATGATATTCGTTCAGCCATACCTCATCCTCGCATCATGGGTGTCATCAAAGAATGTGGTGGTAAAATGTGGATGGGTGAACGTATGTAAATGAAGCCAACATGGGATGTGAAAGATTAATGATGCCCAGGACAATGGAATCGTGCCAGTGAAGATTTCTTCGAGTCATTTCGTAATTACGATGAGGCCGGCTCACCTCAACGTATTCAAGTCCTGAAGTATCTTGTCTTGGCCAACATGCTTACAGGTAGCGAAGTCAACCCCTTTGACAGCCAGGAGACGAAACCGTAGGTTTGGTGGCCTTCTTCAGGGATCAGAAAACTGATGTGTACTCTTCAGATACAAAGGTGATTCACAGATCAAAGCAATGACAGATCTTGTCGATGCATATCAACGTCGTGAAGTTCATCTGGCCGAAAAGATACTACGAGGTGCAGTCGCCTGTGACCGAGCTATCTGAGTAAAGCTGAAATTGTTTTTCAGACAATCGCTCTACAATCATGGATGACCCATTTATCCGCCTATACATTGGCGAACTTCTCCGCAGTTTACGCACCCAGTATCTTATCGATCTCATAAAGCCTTACGCACGCCTCGAACTATCATTCCTTGCAAAAGTAATTAATTTGTTACCTTTGCTTCGCCTTGTATTCACCGATGCTTACAACAGCAATTGAATGTCGACACCCGAGAGGTAGAGGACCTCCTCGTTGATCTCATTCTTGAAGGTAAGGTAGAAGGTCGTATTGATCAAGCTGGGAAGCGGCTTGAGCTAGATTCTAAGTATGTTTTTCATTCATTATCTTTATACTGGCTATTGATCATTGTCCTTATCCAGGCAAAGTCTGGAGAAGAAGCGTTATAGTGCATTGCAAAAGTGGGCTGACGGTCTGCAGAACATTGGATTAGGGATTGTCACGAAGACCGCGGCTGGCAGTCGAGTAGGAGATCCACCGATGATGGGAGAGATGTACCAGGATAGATGGAGTTAATGGCTACAGATACTGTTGTGTCGTTTTATCTCTCCACCAGACTGAAATTTAGTATCTACATGATTTAGCCATAGTACATTTCTCAGAGAAGATGTACACACCTGTAATATATTATAATATATTATACAGGACGTTGAATGGGAGTCCAATTATAATTCCAACCCGAAGGTGCAGGTGTCTCCGTAGGTATGCGTAGCTCTCGTGGGAACAGACCTCGTACTCTGGCTTCAACAGCTCGCAACTCCGACGAACGAAGTTGTTTTGCTAATGCCTGCTCATGTTTTGACCGAACCCTTGGATCTTCTTGCTTGTTAGCTTCCAGATAAAGTTGAGTGTCGATTTTCTCCAACTCCTCCATTGCTCTTTTCATACTCTCGAATTTTCGTGCCAATTCAGTCTCGCGGCGTTTGCGAATCTGGCGCTTGTGTAACAACCACGCACGCTCTATAGTGTTGTGTGCTTGCACGGATGGAATTGCATGTTGGATGGCTTGGCCAACATCCGGCCGCCATGTACCGGTAGGTGAGGCACGGTTTCGTATGTTATTGGGATAGAGGGCACGTCGGATAATTTCTTTCTTCGGGTCCGTCCCTACATCTGACCTGGAAGCATAGCGACGGATGAGTGGAGACGAATTTCGCAAGAATCTGAAAAGCTGGTTCCCGACGAGACACGAAGACATTGAGGAGATTGCGGACATCCTGGGAATCGAAATAACGATGTGTTCGCACGGTCATAGATACTTTTTCGAGGACTGCACTCTTGATGCTAGGTAATATGTTCGCTCTAGTGCTACGCTGCCGACAATATCAAAATTCTGTCAGAGTAAGCCTTGTACCAGACAATTTACGTTGCTTATATTTTCTCCCAGAATGTTATCTTTCATTCTCGGACCTTCTCTACAACGCTAGTGAATCTTGCCCAACGTCAGAAGTCCACGGTTCGCATACCCTCAAAGAAAGCTGCAGCGGCAAAGGCTAAGCGTAAGGCTTCCATTGCAGCAGCCGAAGATGCTAAGGCAGAGAAATTAACTCTTGCTGAGGCTGTCTCAGTTCTGCGTGTACGTTTCTGTGTTGGGGTCACTCATCATCTGAACGAAAACCCAGGCCATTGAGGTGGCTTCTCCAAATAACATGTATGAGTTATTCATCAAGACCGAGATGAAAACTGGCGTTACCATTCCAAAAGGTCGTGTTAACCTTCCAAAAGAGGCGAAGCCTCCGACGGAAGACAAAATTCTGATTTTTGCCGAGGGTAGACAAGCAGAGGAAGCTAGGAAGGCTGGAGCGCACATCGTCGGTGGAAAAGAGCTCGTTGATGGTGTGAGTTCTCTTGTTTGTCGAAATCTTCATGGTCAATAGCTGTCTACCTGAGCCAGATTGTAAATGGACGTATAGAAGCAAGAACGATACTTTGCAGCCCAGCTCTCATTAAAGCTATTACACCTGCCCTCGGAAGGGTCTTGGGGCCCTTGGGTCTCATGCCTTCCGAAAGAAGAGGCACAGTAACAGATGACTTCGCTGGATACCTTGAACGTATCCGTGGTACAAGCGAATGGAAGGCTGACAAGGCTGGTAATATACGTGTTCCCATCGCTCTTGTACGTCTCAATGATTGGAAGTATATGCTCCTTTCATCTGTCCTCACCCCTCGTAGTTGAGTTTTGCGGCCCACGAAGTGATTCTTAACGTTCGTCACTTCATAACGGCCGTGAAGAAGGCCACTAGAAACACCAAGGATGGTGTAGATAGCCGAAAATTGAGGGTTTCTGGACCTCAACCTGGTATGCTGAAATTCTTTTTGAGATTCTAGAATATCCTTTGAAACTGGGATCAGTGGCAACCATTAGCAAGGTCATGTTAAGCTCGACACAAGGCCCCGGCATTCGTATATCTGATTTCTGACTTGTTAGTATTAGAAGATAGGCTTTAATTATGACATATTATCTGGATCTCCAAGATCCTCCCAAGTTGATTGTCGTACTGCCCTTCTTTTCTCTCTCTGCAATCTCTTCTGTTCGTCTTGGACAGCTTTGGCTATCTCTCCGTATCTGGGCGCTTGCGTCGTACGCGAAGACGGACGTTTACCAATATCAGAGCCTGGAACACTGTGCGAGCTTGGTTTCAATACATGCTGTCGTTCTTGAGGTTTGTTCTTGGGAGGGTGAGGGAAAATGTCACCCCAACCTGACTTGCGAGCATCATAGTATGGCTGCTTTCCTTGGGATTTTGGAATGGTCATCCGCATGATTTTTCCTTTTAGTATGTCAGTCACTATTGATATTGGATACGACATGGATGCACCTTGAGCAGTGCATCCATCAATGATAACGTGGCCATTTTTTTTCAGAGGAGGGAACACAAGTCTTGGCCATTGAAAAGCTTCAAGTCGAATCGCCTCGCGGAATTGCTCTTCGTCATAGCCCTGATCAAGTCGTATGGATGTTGTTGAATGTTCTTGTTCAGAATCCTGAATGTGTGAATCTTCTGACAATCTGCTATCGTGTACCTGCAGCTCTTTCAAAGTCTTCAAGGCTTCTTTTTCTAATTCCCGTTTACCAGCAGCACCTATCCTTCCAAGACCAGTGACAGTGGGACATGGCCTTGAGCCCCGTTGAACAACAACGTAAGAATAACCAATATCTTCGTGGCCCGTACCAGAGTGTTTTGTCCGCCGAACGAACTCAGGTCTTTGCAGCCGTTGTGAATATCCACATACCAGTTTTGTACTACCAGGGTGAAAAAGTGGACAGGCACTATCATGAGGACACTACAAGATTGTCAGCCAGCAGAAGAACCAACCAACAATTTGTGTAACTTACAGGAGCAACTACGTGACAACCAGATACATCAGACGTTTGGTCAATTAGATCTTTCTGCCCAAGACTTAAGAGATATAGCCTTGCAGCAGCGACAGCCTCGAAGCCTTCCTTACTGTCGTGGTCAATTAAAATCTAGATTTGGTTGACGATTGAACCAGGATGAGGTTTTTGAAAAATCCGTACTATTGTTTTCGCACCACTATTCCAAATCTCCTGGACCAAGTATTTTCGTGCCAAGGGATTGGGGAGGGTGGTGAGCAAGAAGGCAGACAAAGCGACAAGACCTCCTCCATTACTGGGTAAGACATCATCTTCGGCAAGCCACCCCTTTTTCCAGCTTAGAGACACCGTTTCTGGTAAAGAGGCTGTAAACTCATTTAGTTATAGGAAGGTACAGATATAAAAACAATACGAGCATTGTATCAGCCGGCGTCCAATTCGTGATAATCCATCACGGTTTTCAATGCAAACATAGGATTTAAGCCTTGAATCTGAAATTCGCAAGTCGTTTATTGGATGATCAACTCCCTCAGGTCCTTGGAAGGAGTACAGGGCTGCCCTGGAGGCCATATCTCGACGTCAAATTGAACGTTGATTAAGGTTGCACTTACCACAACCCACTACCGACACCAGCTCCCCAGTCCAAAACACGCTCAGGCTGCCAAGTTGGACCAAGTCTCCGTTTGACATGGTCAAGAACAGCATAAATTACCGAATAGTGAGCAGGTAATGCGATTGAAACGAAAGCAGCCCCATCACGCTTGGCGTGTTTAATACCTTGTATACGAGTTTGATATCTTCCTTCATACTGATGATCCCATTCATCGGCGCCGAATATATCCTTTTGGAACAGTCGTTTAGCGTCACTGTGTAACTGCGCCTTGTTAACATCTGACCCAGGATGTTAGAGCTCATGTTTATGATTTATTGAGCAGGAACAATTACCAGAGAATAGACGTTGTATTATGTCTTGCATTTCCTGAGGTATAACAACCGCACCTACGTGTTGACTACCAAACAATGCCGCGGGAGATTTTCGGTGTAAGTTGCTTTGTGGTTCATAATCATCGCCTTCAAGGTCTGTTTCCTTTTCTTCTTCTTCTTCTTTGGGAATAATCTCGAGCTGCTGTTTCTCCCTATTCGAATGTTTGTTTAGTGCCATATCGACATCTTGCATCAGCATTTGCAAGTCCGGGTCGACATCAATTCGAGGATTAGGCCGAGATCTGGAGATACGAGCAGATGAATAGAGCGCAGCATTTGCAGAAGTTATACGCCCGAGTTTTCCTATGCATAAAGGCAGAACCTGTTTACCCAGTTGCGCCACCCGACGCATTTTCTAATGCCAGTGCTCGTCTTGCTGAGTCAGCGTATGGATCAAACTCCCGAACTGACCCATGACTAATTTTATGGCAGAATTGACCCCTCAAGCCGACTCGACACAATCTCATGACGTTCCAAGGGACTTAAAACGCCCGCTCAAAAAGCCAAGGATTGATCAGGATGAAGATGAACCAGACGCTGAAGAGCCTTTAAGACACACTGAGGTGGTCAGGGCTTCAGATTTGTACCTTGATACGGCAAGTGCGGTAACCATTTTCATACCCTTAAGCTAGACTCTGACGTTCTAAAAGATTAACAGAGCTGTTCTTGATTTTGATTTCGAGAAAGTCTGCTCCGTGTCTCTATCAAACATCAATATTTATGGATGCCTCGTATGCGGTAAATATTTTCAAGGAAGGGGCAAAAGATCCTACGCTTACGCGCATTCAATCCACGAGGACCACCACGTATTCATTAACTTGGAGACTGCAAAGGTAATGTAGGATGCTTTTGTTCACCCAATCAAAACTCAAACCCTCTGCCCAAGGTCTATGTACTCCCGGATGGCTATCCTGTAGCAGACCCGTCCTTGGACGATATAGCTTTTGTTCTCGCTCCCAGATTCACTCATAGCTCTATCATTAATCTCTCATTACCTGCACATCTTAAAAAGATTTCCTACGACCTAGAACATAAACCTTACCTCTCTGGATACATCGGTCTCAACAACATCAAGAGGAATGACCACATGAACGTGGTCATTCATGCACTCCTTCACGTACCTCCTCTGCGCGACTACCTCCTTCTATCAGACTTCCGGGCCAAGGAGTCCGAGCTTCTCAAGCGTTTTGCGGCGCTGGCCAAAAAGATTTGGAATCCCCGACTGTTCAAGAGTCAAGTAAGCCCTCATGAATTTCTTCAGGAGGTTAACCGTGCAAGTGGTGGAAAATTTCGGCTGGAAGAACAAGGAGACCCAGTAGAATTTCTTGGATGGCTACTTAATCGACTGCACAAAGATTCAGGTGGCATGAAAAAGCGGCGCTCTAGTACGAGCTCAATGTTCCATTTTCAGCCCTTTGATTGACTTACACATGACAGGTATCATATTTTCCACGTTTCAAGGAGAACTGAGAGTTGAAACCCAACAAGTTCTTATTCGTCCGGATTCTGGTGAGAATGAAAAACCCCGATTTGACATAGACCGAGGTATGTGCTGCTCTGTAGTGCCTAATGAGCGAGGATCATAACAGGTCGAACTCAGATATCAAATCGACTGTCTCGCCATATCTATTCTTGGCAGTCGACTTACCGCCGCCTCCGCTATTCCAGGACAGTCACGAAAAGAACATCGTCCCACAAATTGGTATCCACTCTGTATTGTCCAAATACGATGGTATCACCACTCAGGTATCTTTGATATCTAATCTGTTCCTTGACACTCATGAATCTTCCTGTAAGGAATCAGCTGGTCAGCTCAAGCGTTACAAATGTCAGAAATTGCCGCAGTATATCATCCTGCATTTCAAACGCTTTACCAGGAATATTTTTGTTGAGGAGAAAAATCCGACCATCGTTAATTTCCCTCTCCGTGGACTAGACTTTAGGGACTGTAAGTGTATAAACTACTGGAATTCCTTAATGAACCTTGATTACTAGATATCGATAATCCCATGGACGATACATCATACGATTTGATCGCAAATGTAACTCACGAGTCTGTCGCTGGTACAACACGAGATAAGGAAAACACAGTTTGGAAAGTACATTTAAGGGCGGCTGGTGGAGGTGGTGATAGTGAAAAATGGTTCATGATTCAAGACTTGATAGTGGAAGAAACCCGGAAAGAAATGATTTTCCTAGGCGAAACAGTCATTCAGGTGCGTTATGTGTCGTCGATCTGCTTAACAGTAATCAGATTTCTCGGACAGATTTGGGAACGCAGGACGAAAATGTTTTAAGGGGCTTTTAGATACCATTTGTAGGTAGAAATATATCATATCAAGATGACTTTTTGGCGTCATAAACTATCTTGCCCGGGGTGTCGTTTACCGATGAGGGGTGATCCAGCACTGGAGCCTCTCTGAACATCATACTAACACTTAGTGTGTTCCTAATCTGGCGAACTGACGCTTACTCAGGAGGCGCCACCAAGGGCTTGAAGATATAGACACCGGAAGCAACCCCTATCCAACATCAGTCCTATTAGTCTTCTGTTAGGTCATAGGCCAACTTGCCTGTAATCACGGCCATCAAAAAAGGTGCCAATCGTTGTCTGACTGCCATAGAGGTAATAGGTCGAAAATGGAATCTCCGAAAAAATGAAACCAACGTCGGAGATTGAATTCTACAGCTACACTCGAAGTGAGGTCAGTGGTCAGTGGTTATGTACAACGAAGGCGTATCAACGGAGTGTCCAATGAGCAGTTTCTATTTATGGATATACACCTTTTCTGCTTCCTGCAGTCCTTACAACCACTTCCTGGTGTTTCTGAAGTTTCTGATGAGTGTCTGAGAAAGTTTATTTTCCGTCAAAGAGGAACTGCGACTCTGCGTACGTGCCTCACAATCAAGGCTCCTGGCAAGCTAAACGCCGATAACGTGTTTACTTATTTTATTGCTGCCTTTTCCTGGGTGTGCAATAGCTCATCCGGCCACCAGGCAAACGACTATCTGTTTTCATGGTCCTGACGGATTTTTGTGAAGTCTGGTTCCTGCTGCTAATAGATCCCCTGTCAAATTAAGAGAGACAAATGTATCCATCTGTTATTCGCAGAAAGTTTGTACTCTCATATCTCGTTACCATGTACAGTGGTCCTCGTGGATGGGGATCTGACTGGATGACAGAACATACAGTAAGTTGATAGGGTAGTATAGGAGACGGACAATAGATACTATATTTGATTCGACAGCGCTAAGGAATACATGGTGAGGCAGATGTAGTGATTTGGCAAGCCTGTGGATGGTCTCAATAGAGGATACTATTTTGATCAGACATATCTTTCCAACACAGAGGCTGGTGTGTGATGCGACAATTTCAGAGCAAGAATAGTACAGATCTAACTCATTGTACAAGAGATGGAGGTTGGAACTATGTTCTTGCGTGCGAACATTTACGCGAACATTTGTAAGGTTCCTAGCTCCACTGAAAATATTAAGTAGCTTCAAGAAGCAGTGGGCATCAATGGTTCTCCCTTTCAACAGACATCTTGTAACGGAAAGTCAGTACGAAATCCAATAACAAGTTTTTTCGATCAGACGTCAAATTCGTATCATTGAATGATGAGAGACACAAAAAACATTCAAAAAACATGACACGACATCAAACAGCAGCATAGAATCAAGAGTGTTGAGTTCCTGTTAGGCTGTACCATCTTCAGATCCCCTCTTTTTGAGCCATGCCAAAGCTGAATTTGCTGCAGTGTCCCGCGCCACATGCTTCTTTGATCCTTTACCTGTACCACGGGGTTCACCTCGAACTTCAGACCAGTTCTCTCAATTAGACAAGTGAAGGAAAGGGTCACGAGAAGACGCTCACTCTTACAGATACTGGTCCAGAGTGGCTCGTGGCTAGGGCCATCGACCTTGTCGACCCAGGTAAGGACATGAGAACATTGTAAGCGCTGAAGGTCTATTCTGTCGTCAGATTAATAGTATATGAACAGAAGACATCGGCACTCACAATTGTTCAAAGCAGATGTCCCGGCTACAGAGTAGGGTGACCAACACGCTCAGAAGATGTTGCAGTGAGTACCTACTATCAGACATCACTATGACTGGGATTGGTATCTGGACTGTATGTTTGACAGGAACTTGAGCTTTTTATTGAGAATAAATGGGCTCCTTGATGATCCAGACTTTTCCTGGAAATTGCAACTCTTGAATTAAACCATCGGTACGGAGGTTTCACCAGGGATGCATGAAGTAGAAGGCTGGACTGGAAGAGCCTGGATACACTTATGGACCAGGACGATACCAGATCTACAAAATTAGGACTGTGATACCGAATGTGAGAGATAAATTACTATTCTCATACCATGGGTCGTGGTTTCCTAACTTCATGATATGAATGTTCAAGATGAAAAAGTACTCAGGACCTGTCCTTAGAGAAGATGAACTCCGGAGAAGGTCTTGACGTGACTCATTGCCAGACAGTGAAATCTAACTTAGATCATTAGCTACGCTCCGGAGCGATACAGACGTTTGAAACTAGTGGATCATGTTTTCAAGTCACGTTGACGCCACGAATTTGCATGAAAGCAGACCACCACTGAAAGCAACGATGGATTGGGATTGTTATATCCCGAAGGGTGATTGCTGACTTTGAGACTGTAAAGTGCAGTTGGACAGTAAGTTTTGTTCAAATCGACTTGGGGCTGAATGTCGACCAAGGACGTGATGTCATTGTCTCTCCGCAGGAAACAGCGGATTTTTCAATTAATGAACGTTCTGATAGATACTGTACTTTGAGCGTTCTAGTTGTGCTTTTAAATTTTGGGCTCAGCGATCTGTAGTTGAGTGATTGGATATGCTCCCTTGTCTGTTTGGGCGTGTTCTTTTGATATTATATTTATATCAAGGCTGTCGTGGTTACGAAAGCTCCGGCAGAGTAGAATCGCTTAAGTCACGACACATGTACAAATACATGTATAAATAAGTGGGATAGACTTTTATTTGTCTCACGTATTGCATCTGTTGAATCCTGAGCCTTTTAGTATATCCCAAAGTAGACCCAGAAATGCAGAGTACATCGGGAAATAGAGCGCATGTGCTGGTAATGAAAAGAAAGTGGGTCCGGCAAAATGCGGAGGACGTGATTCCATCAACAACAAAGTGTCGCAGCCAACGAGAGGAATCTTCCCACCTATCCCTTTGCTCCTTACCTTCATCTACGTTCATTGTCCTCTTTACCCCTCACGTGAGTCGCCGTCCCCGTACTAGCGTCCATTCTCATCTCTCTCCAGCTTCTCAAAATGTCGCAGCAAGCGTCTGCATCTGCAGCAAATGACATCCAGGAGAGAATAGCTGCTGCCAGGCGCGAGGCAGAAAGCTTGAAGGAGAAGATACGTGCCAAAAAGGAAACATCCGCTGATACAAGCTGTAAGGCCCCAGATTCTGATTAGATACCTCGCAGCTCAGTCTCTGTGTTCGGTGTCTCTTGCAGTGCGTGCGATGGCAGCAGAAGTTGATCCTTTACCTCGCATCGTGATGCGCCCGCGTCGCACCCTTCGTGGACATCTTGCCAAGATCTATGCCATGCACTGGGCTGCTGACCGTAGACATCTCGTGTCTGCTTCGCAAGACGGAAAGCTCATTGTCTGGGATGCCTACACCACGAACAAAGTTCATGCAATTCCCTTGCGCTCCAGTTGGGTCATGACATGTGCCTATTCGCCCTCCGGCAATTACGTCGCTTGTGGTGGTCTTGATAATATCTGCTCGATCTACAACCTCAACAATAAGGATGGAATTAATGCTAAAGGAGCGCGCGAACTGAGTGCACATTCAGGTTACCTCAGCTGCTGCCGCTTCATCAACGACCGTCAAATTGTCACCAGTTCAGGAGACATGACTTGCATGCTTTGGGATATTGAGGCAGGCGTACGAGTCGTCGAGTTCAGTGATCATACTGGCGATGTAATGAGGTAATTTCTGTTTCCGTTTAAGCAATTATATTACTGATATTAATTTCCATTTAAGCTTATCCCTTGCTCCTGGCAATAATAATGTTTTCATTTCCGGTGCTTGTGATGCCGCGGCGAAACTCTGGGATATACGCACGGGACGAGCTACGCAGACTTTCACTGGCCATGAGTCTGATATTAATGCCGTCTCGTAAGTATTACGTGCTTTGCCATTCTCCAACCCCATTGAATCTCTTGCTTCAGATTCTTTCCCAATGGCGATGCCTTCGCTACTGGATCAGATGACGCATCATGTCGTCTGTTCGATATCCGTGCTGACCGCGAGCTTAATACCTTCACTCATGACAATATTCTCTGTGGTATCACCTCAGTCGCATTTTCCATCTCTGGTCGTATTCTATTTGGCGGATATGATGATTGGACTTGCAATGTTTGGGATACGCTCAAGGGCGAGCGTGTTGGAGTTTTGACTGGGCATGAAAATCGTGTAAGTTGTCTTGGAGTCAGCGCTGATGGTATGGCCCTCTGCACAGGTAGTTGGGATAGTACATTGAGGGTTAGTATTTGTGTCATTGTCAAGATAGATCAATCTGACAGTCATAACCGTTAGGTGTGGGCATAAGTTAAACTGAGATATCCCGATGGCACCTTGCTTACTTTATTTTTTTCCTGTCCGAGTCTTTCGCAATAACCTGTGCCATTTCATGTTAAATCTATTACTCACCTGCAAGTCTTGAACTTCTGGTCTAGACACCCATTTGACATTGTCCTTCGGTCTTATAATTCACTCCGGGTTGCCATTTCAGAAATATCCCTTTTTAACTAGTCACACCTCTTCTTTCTACTGCTCTTTGTTCACTTTGATTTTGGCTGTTGTATATGCTAGCTACCCAAATCCTGGAGTCATCATTAAGTCGGTTGCTGCCATACAAATCCAGCCCATTGCCATGTGGTTATTTGTGGTGGTTATTGCCAAATCAAAAACCCTAACCTTACCTCTAAAGTGGCATTTTAAAATGTTGTGGTTCAGGGATCTCTATCACAACTAAGTTTCTACACCTCATAGTGAGAATGTCTGAAGTTGACAGGGCCGCGAAGGCAGCGAGAGCCAAAGCGATGGTAGGTGTTCCTTATGATTTAAAGAGTTTTAAGTTCTATTTGATGCAATTTGCATAGCTCAAGAAGAGACAGCAGAAGAAAGCAATAGAGTCTAGTGCACCTGTATCTGATGTTGCCTCTCTACCATCAAGGACATCAACTCCTGCACCTTCAAAGGCCCCAGCAGGAGATCAAAAGCGAGACGGCAGTGACGATGTGTATGTGTGTTTCGCTGAGCATATCTTCGGGCCTTGTATAACGAAACTACGTTAATGCTGTCCGCCGATCTGTACACTTAATTCCTTGATCGTATCCTGGCGTATCAGCTCGCCACGAGCCACTTCACCTTCTGTAGGGACTGCAATCCCTTCTTTCCTCTCATCGACACAACCATCACCTCTGGTTAATTCATCCGAACTCAGCGATGCTCCATCAGGGTTTCCACTGAAAGAGAAAGATCTGCAGTATGAGACAGGATCTATAAGGTCGGAGATAGCAAAACTTCGAGAAAAGAGGCAGCAAATATCGACTCGTGAAGGTGTGTCTGACCTCCCATCACTTACATTTGCCATTTGACGTTTCAGTAAGACACAAGGGCTTCTTTGGAGACAAGTGCGCAGTTCCAGGTGCAAATGGAAGAAGAACGAACATGTCTCAGATCTCAGCTAGAAGAGCTTAAACAAGAAACTGATGCTCAGCTGAGAAATCACGAAGAGACTATTTCATTACTCGTGTCTGAGAAAACCTCGCTAACTAGCCAACTTCATAGACTTGTTGAGGTCGAAACAAGTACGGGTCAATGGTCTAGGTCCATTCTAAATACTGATCTGTATTCAGGAGCTCATAATGCGGAGAGTTCTTTGGAACAGGAGAAAGCAAAGAATGCCGACCTCGAATCTCAGCGGGAAAAGCTCCATAACCACGTTTCTTTAATCACTTCGCAATTCGATTCATTGCAGCGAAAAGAGAAAGAGATGGATGAGAAATCGAAGGAACAAGTATGCACCATGTTTTGCATCCATTTTCGCATTTCTTGACGTCATTAAAAGGAGCGCCAGCTACAGTTAGTCACTGCCTCGGCTGTTGAAGCACATAAGGATGCGGAACGATCTCAGCGGAACCTGAAGGAACTGGAAGAGCAAATTCAAAACGATGATCGACTGGAACTTGTAGAAGCTTCATTGAAGAATACTCAAGAGCGTGCTGATGAACTTGAGTTTCAATTGTCAAAGCTGAAGCATGTATGTGTTCAAAAATCTCATTCATGCACAGTCCTATATGCCATCATAGGCTCATTCTCTCGTTGAAGCCAAGAAAGAGGCACTGGATGCTCAACTGTCAGAGTTCGCAGATTCGAACGTCAAGCTAGAATCCCAAATCTCTGATTTACGGAAAACGCAAGAATCGACTGTTCAAGAACTTACACGAATCACAGAGGAACACAACAGCCTGATAGATCTTAAAGCCTCCCTTGAAAAATCTGGTCAGGACAAAGATGCAATGATCACGGTGCTTCATGCACAACTTGGCTCTGCTGGAGCGGAAATCGGTAGCCAGAAGACACAAGTCCATGCTCTCCAGAACGATCTTAGAACTGCACAAAAACGCGCTGATGCATCACAGAGGACACAGCAGCGGTTGCAGAACGAGGGTACCAACCTTATGCATTCGCTTGACGAGCTCCGGACAAAAGTTATGGAGCTTACCGAAGACAAGATCCAGCTTTCCGGAGATCTGGGGCGCCAAGATCATGCACTTCGTGATCGAGACAATATCATAGCAAAGTTGGAAACTAGCTTAGCAGAGGCAAAACAGGAGACAGAGGGTGTACAGAAGGAGTGGAAAGATAAGTTCTCAAAGGCAGAACAAGGATGGACGCAGGCGTCAGTGTCATCCTCTGAAATGGAGCAAAGGCTGTCAGACGTTCAGAAGGAGCTTGATAATGCTTTGAATAACACCCTTGTTTTGGAGGCGGAGCGTCAGTCATTACGTCAAGATGCTCGAGCCCAGCTCAGGGAGGTTGAACAATTGTCAAATAGTTCGCGCTCCCAGGCAACCGAAATTACCAAACTCCAATACGAGCTGAATGAGTATAGAGTGATCCAGGTAAGGTGACCTGACCACCGATGAATACCAATGACTCAAAAGATGCCTAGGAAAGAGAGAAAGGTATGCTAGACCAATCCCAAAAAGAGGTTGACTCATTACGCGCTGGGTTGGCGATAAAAACAGCCGAGGTGGAACAGCTACGTAACAACCAATCGTCGTCCTTCAACAGCTCTCCACCATTGTTTGACGAGGAGATGCTGGGTTCGTTAAGACAACAGCATGCTTTAGACCTGTCAGCTTCCCAATCACAAATCCGGGCACTCGAGAACTCAGTGTTTGATGCCGAGGCACGAGCCCATGCCTTGCAAAAGCAGGTTTATACTCTTGAAGCTCGGCTTGCGATCCTACAACCGGGTTCAAGATTGGGTCAACGGTCATTTTCGCCCAATCACTACCCCTCCCGGCCACTGAGCCGAGTCCAGTCGCATTCCGAATTCGGGAGATCGTCTCAACGACCTTTCCCACGTCCTATACTTGATCAGAATTTGACACCTGAGACACGGCACAAACGTAAAGTGAGCTTGAGTATGCTCAAAGCTCGCATTGAAAGTGAGGTAGTAGTAAACGGGCCTCAATCAAGAGCTCTGTCTCCGGTCGACTCAAGGCCTGAGTCCCTTTTACAAAACAACCTGTCCTATCACCAGACACAAAGTCAACATCAATTTTTGGATGACTCTCACGTATTTTGGTGTAGTTCATGTAGTGGCGAGTTAGTTGTGTTGTAATGCAAGAAATAACAAGATGATCCATTGAGTGGTGCTACTACCCGCTTGGATATGAGACCCGATATGTAGCAATGTGAGATTCAGTCAATTACTGGGTGATATCATAAAATGCACTCAAAGAAAAGCCTAGAAAAACCCTCTGCGACTCGACTTGATCTTACGAAGTCGTTCCAGTAGATCCTGAACATATAGTCAAAAGACAAGTCCATGTGAATTTTCGAGACACACCTCCAACTCCTCTGCTCGTAGAGTGCCACGTTTATGTTCATGTTCTAAGCCGGCCTCGAGACTCTCAAGAACGTCATTAAAGAGCTCCCGGTAATCAACACCAAAGAAATGAGTTAATTTTGCGGCACGACGACGGCGTACTTGAAAGTCCGATAAATCGGGTTCAGGAGTAGTAGTGCTATATTCAGAGGCGATAGAGAGCATGGAAGTACGGGCGGGAAGAGAGCGCCTGCGTTCTGATTTAATAGAAGAAGCATTTGAAACTCGCCGGTCTCTCATCATGGATGTTTTGCAGACAGGCGATAGTAAAGGACTAGTTGGACTAGTTCCATCGAGATCGCTGAGGTATTGGTGGAGCTCCGCAAGGGATTCTCTGTCATCCTGTGATTATATGAAATCATGGATCAGATCGCAACCCAAGTAGAGGACCTACACGGTCGAGGATATCGCCGAGAGATTTAAGGGAATGCTGATAGTGATTATATACAAGTGAGCTCCGGAGAACAGGATCATAGCTGTTACAGTCTGCATCGTTCGGGAGGAGCTTTGCGCTGGACTCCGCTGTGTCGGGCCGATAAGCCTTCTTGGATCCCTTGTTATTAATTGATTGGTTTGGAATTTGTTGCTGGAAGGGTTCACCAGGAGGTCCGAATGATGATTTTGGAGGTGGCTTGGACCTCCTGAGATGAGTTCCGGGCAGGATCGAAGGTGAAGGTGAGTGACGAGTATGATACAAGGTCTGTGGTGGAGAGATGCCGAACAACTAGAAAGTGCATTAATGAAAAAGACAGCGCAGTCGCAGGGATGCGGGGGTAGACATGCCTTTTCCATCTTCTGTGCTCTGCGAACGTTGATAGCTTTCTCTTTATTATTGAGATCCTCTTTCATCCTATCCATATCATCCGACCAAGCCGGCAGATCCCCCGCGGAACTGCTACGTCGACGGCGCAGCCATTCTTTACGGGAGGGAGAAATGGCGGGCATGGGTGTCTGGAGAAAAGAAGCTACTTCAAGATCAGGTGGAATCTGGGACCTGGGAGATTGCTTGACCTGGGCAGTAGTTTCGTAGATGGACCATCGGCTCCCGCTAACAGCCGCATTTGGCGCGAAGGTGATGGGAGACAATGCTTCCGCATCTTCATCTGATAGAATAGACGCTTGGAGTTTGTCATCAAGGAGTCTAGTCCGCGCGAGAAGCATGCTTTGTTGTTGATTCACACCGGAGGACTGGCCATAATCTCGGCCAAGGGCGGTGCAGCACATCAAGTTTTGGGAAAGTGCGCCACTATCGTCGGGGGTTTCGCCCAGGCTTTGGGTGAACTTACGCGATATTTGATGCTTATTATTGGACTTTGGTTGGGAAGGCTTCAGGGAGACGGGGATGGAAAAGAAGGTCTTGTGGGATTTGGAAGGCAGTGGCAGTGGCATATGGTCCACCAGAAGCATGTCGCGCAGATTTCTGTCTGTAGTATCCCGGGCAGGGACGGTGCGTGGGAACTCAAGGGCTTAGAGTATGCATGCTAGTATAATACATATGCGTCAAAACAATATACACGGAATACACGGAATAGCAATCATCAAGCAGTAGACGAGAGGCGACGAGGCGGGAGAGGAGGTGGCACATCCATGTTTGATGTCGTTAGTGTGGCAGCATGCACTGATCTATCATCCGGAACCAATTCCAATTTTTCATCCCCTTCTGCCTTGGAAGTTCCAGTAGACTCTGGTATCTCTGCTTCGTTCAGTAGAGATGATATACCAGGAAGTTTACGCGGTGGTAATGGAGGTGGATTCTGCTGTATGGGCTTGTGTGTCTGTGAAGGCGATAGTGACGTGGAAATGTCCATCTCTGATTCAGTCGCTTTCCCAGACACATGATCCATGCCGACCGGACGACTCCACAACCGATACACGCTCTGTATAGTCGGATTCTTCGATTTCACAGTCTCAGACAAAACATGAGGCTGGGGAGCAACATAGCCCATGGACATCACCTCGCCTCGATGACTAGCATGAATTCCAGGTATCATCATCACCTTTGCCTGTGGTTGTGCTCGGATGGGAATCAGACGAACCCCTTCTTCCAAGATATCTGTGACATCTGTGTCTGTGTTGATTCGCGGCACAGACGGCGATGCTTTGTTGGATATGACAGCGGCAGATGCAAGACCGTGCTTTCCTGCTTGTTGATTGCCAGGTGGGTCTGAATGAGTTTCATCCTCACACCTATCCCTTGTGTCATTTTCCAACGAGGGAGCACATCCCAGGTCCCCCTCTTCTCCCGCTGCGGAACTACGTTCACGATCTCGACGTTCCGCTACAGCGGCACGGACATCCGCATAGCTGGCCTGCCTGTTGTTTCCATCTATTTTGTTTCGCAGTTTTGACGCAATATCCCCGCTTTCTTCCGAACCAAGCTCTTTCTTCAGATTGGTCCAATTAACACCCCACTTGCGCATGGTCTCTCGAGCAGTGTTGCCCAAGATTTGTTTATCTCCGGCTTTGGACTTGAGTGTGGAAAGGAAAGATGCTGCAGATGGGCTCGCAGAAGGCTCACGGGGAACTTCTGACGATCTACGCGGCGTGATCCCAGATTCGGCCGTTGTGTCTACAGATATGCTGCTCTTGTGACTCTTGACTGAGTGTATAGAAGACGTGCGGGAACGTGATGAGGGAGACTCGAGTCCAAAATCGCCTAATATGTCTTTGATAGGCTCGTAAATTTCTGGAGCGGTGTTGACGGAGGCATATACTTCAGAGTGAATGCTTGGCGAACAACTCTGCCCTTCCTCAGATATTGGAAATATAGATCGAGACTTATCCACCAAGTTCACTTGTAAGAGGGATCAAGCCAAAGTTCAAGCAGGAGACAATGGACTACTTACAACAATCTTGCTCTGTCGCCTGGAGAACCCTTTCATGAACAATCGGTACCGCAGAAGCCAAACGAGAATTGCTATTCTCCAGTTCTGAGATGCCTAGAGGTCGATCTGGGGATACTGTGGCACTCTCAGATAAATATTCAGGGGATATTATAGTTGATTGTGCGTCTTGATGTGTACCAGCATGTGAGCTGGTTCTCATTGTTTCATTCCTGGAGGCATCCGACCAAATACCTCCACGGTGTTCGTAAGGATGACTATCGAAAAATGCAATGTCATCCATGTTTGGCATGACCACAGACTCCTGTATCTATCATGACATATCATAAGCAGAGGGGTAAAACAAAGTACCGACTACCCACAATTTCCTTGAGCTTTGATTCAATAGTGCCCAAAATCATACCCCATTTAATTTGACGGTCGCTCACAATTGGCTCCACCTCGAGTACCATCCGCGGCGTCTGAGTGAAAGCATACCAAATCCGGCTACTGGGTGGTCGCTTTACCTTAATCAACAAATTTCCCTCCAACTCTTTTAGAACAGCCGCAAGGACGAGCTTGACGGTATATGATTTGAATTGTCCAAGATGAATGATAGCAGTTGCCTCAATAGTTATTCGGATTTCACCCTTGTATTGCAAGTGTATTTCCAACGATGCATCGCCCTCTTTAGTGAGTTCTTTCAACATTGGCTTGCTCAACATAGGCGGCCTATTACCAACTGAGACTTCAGTGACGGCAATATGTGTCAGGAAGGATGGCGTTTTGACTTTGGAAAGTTTCTTTGCGAGACGGCCGATGATGTAGGTTTCTAAAGTCTGCGTTCGATAATAGCTTAAAAAAATGCGGCCAACCAAAGCATTAAACCAGCGCATGGGAATGACATCTGGTTGTTCATCCAAAGTTGAAACAAGGTGATTCATGTCGGCGGGCAGAAATATGGCTTGCAACGGTGAGAGGGTGGGTGTCTGAGCTGGATAATCAGATGCGTGGATGAAAGCGAGATACCAATCCTCCATCTCGACAATCGACCTGACAAAAATGAACCAGGGTGCAGGAGGATTCAGTCCCTTCTCCGTGGCCATTGTGGTATGTTGTCCAGCCTCTATCAGCTTCTCCTTCATCTCCTTCGTGATAGTTAGGGCCATCTTCTCTAAGGATGTACTTTTAGGTTTCAAACAGATGGCGTTCCGCTTGGCGAACATTTCTCCGTCCATTTGACCTTCTGGATAAACTACGACATCATGACTTCCAAGCTCTACCACGGCCTCACATTCCATCATTTCCTCATCTTCGTAAAGGTACAATATCTTGCCCTTCAAGACAACATACCACATATCCTTTGGACGCGATCTCTTTGGGTCCTTTGATCGTGAGTCTAAAAAAGAGCGAACGAGATTTACATATCCACCATCTCCAACAATTTCCTCGAATTGGTGACGCATAGTTAGCCATCCCTTTTTCGTGCGGGGCAAATCATTTATCTCAAGGGTAGTCGGCTTCATAGAGTCAGCAACGTCTTCTGTAGCTGATTTAACTTTAAGTTTTCTGTGTGTTCCTTTGTTTATTTCATCGACTCCAACGGGTGCAGAAGTGTAGACAGTGATAAAAAGGGCAATGAGGACAACGAGTGGGATAAATGTGATTCCGCCAAGAACATAAGCATATATAAGAGCCTTCAGCATATCTCAGAGGGCGAAAAAAAACGGGTCTGCGAGATAGGGAATTCGATCTATCCCGATGTCGAAGACAAGAGAGAGTGATGTGTTGTGACGACTGTCCACCAATTGGCTGTCATCAGGCACGTGACTGAGCACTACATCAGTTTTTAAATCACAAATTTATTACATGGTACATGATAGCAGTCCATTCTCCCCAAACCCCATCAGTAAGAGACTGAATCCCTCCACATGGAGCCCCAAGGCCACTCCTGTTGTAAATGTGTCTTAAGCCTTATTCTTCATTCATTTCTGGTTTCTTGCCTTTATCATTTGTGCTTATGTTTCTATTTTTGTTATGATTACTAAGCATGTTATTTTTGCAAGAGAAGAGTTTTTTGCCCTTAGTTCTATAGATATCAGATGTTATAAGACACCTATAGTGAACTCAAGTTGTAATAACTCAAGTACACCCTCTTTGTAAGAGTTCAAACCCTGAGTTAGGCTTAAACAATACTCTTTATCAGAGTTGGCAAAGAGAACATATTAGAGTTCCTGTTTGATTATTCTCTACTTATATACAACTCATACTATTTGCCTATATTTGTATCTATTCCATCATAATTAAGTTATAGTTGTTTGTTATATGACCTCTTCTTTAATAAATGAAAATAAAATGAAAAGGATATTAAATAATAACTTAGCTGTGGTGGCTAATCAAAGGTTCAAAGGAGCAAATCATAACACTACCCCTCTCTCAAGATTTATTGTCCCAATGATTTTTAAAGTTTGTTTGAGGTGTCCCCCATCTGCTCCATTTTATTTTCTTCAATCCACTCCTTGATCTTTCCTTCCTGTTCTTTAGCAACTTCATAGACTGCAGTCAGCCTCCTCTTTACCCCTCTTACTAGTTTGACTTTCTTCCAGT